>ERZ809702.2-NODE-2-length-108677-cov-9.66456_pt1 | contig 108677 bp, 127 predicted proteins | sample MGYA00520455_ERZ809702 | MGnify/ENA primary metagenome ERZ809702 (study PRJEB31588, sample SAMN03398776) | human gut metagenome | study: EMG produced TPA metagenomics assembly of the PRJNA231909 data set (A prospective, longitudinal analysis of the...
AGCACATCGACATCATGAGCGACCAGTTCAAGCGTCTGGGCGTTATCGGCGATTTTGAGCATCCCTATCTGACCCTCAAGCCCGAGTTTGAGGCCCGTCAGATCGAGATCTTCGGCGAGATGGCCAAGAAGGGCTATATCTACAAGGGTCTGAAGCCTGTCTACTGGTGTCCCGACTGCCGCACCGCTCTGGCTGAGGCCGAGATCGAGTACGGCGAGGACGAGTGCGACTCTATCTTCGTCCGCTTCCACGTCTCTCAGGACCCCAACGGCGTTCTGGCAAAGCACGGCATCCCGATGGAGAAGACCTACTTCGTCATCTGGACCACCACCACCTGGACCCTGCCTGCCAACGAGGCTATCTGCCTGAACGGCCAGTTCGAGTACTCCTTCGTCAAGATCGGCGATGAGTTCCACATCATGGCCACCGACCTCGTCAAGAGCGTCATGGACTCCTGCCACATCACCGATTACGAGGTGGTGGGCGAGCCGGTCAGCGGCGCTGAGTTCGAGCTGATGCGCTATAACCACGTCTACCTGCCCAAGGAAGGCTGGGTCATCCTCGGCGACCACGTCACGCTGGAAAGCGGCTCTGGCTGCGTCCACACCGCCGGCGGCCACGGCGTCGATGACTTCAACGTCTGCCAGAAGTACCCCCAGATCCCCATCACCGTCCCCGTGGACGACGGCGGCTATCTGACCGAGCAGGCCGGCAAGTACGCAGGCCAGCGCGTCTGGGCTTCCAACAAGACCATTCTGGCCGACCTGACCGCCGCCGGCGCTGTCATGGGCCAGCTGCACATCAAGCATCAGTATCCGCACTGCTGGCGCTGCCACAACCCCATCATCTTCCGCGCTACCGAGCAGTGGTTCTGCTCCATCGCCAAGTTCCGTGAGGATGTCTACAAGGCCATCGACACCGTGACCTGGATGCCCGACTGGGGCCATGACCGGATGCACGGCATGGTGCGCGACCGCAACGACTGGTGCATCAGCCGTCAGCGCACCTGGGGTGTGCCTATCCCGGCCTTCTACTGCAAGAAGTGCGGCGCTTACCACATCACCGACGCCACCATCAAGGCCGTCAGCGACCTGTTCCGCAAGGAGGGCTCCGACGCCTGGTACAAGTATGACGCTGAGCAGATCATCCCCGCTGGTGAGGTCTGCGAGAAGTGCGGCGCTTCCGAGTGGACGAAGGACACCGACATCATGGACGTCTGGTTCGACTCCGGCTCCACCCATGCTGCCGTTCTGGAAGAGCGTCCCGAGCTGCGCTTCCCGGCCGATATGTATATGGAGGGCGGCGACCAGTTCCGCGGCTGGTTCCAGTCCAGCCTGCTGACCAGTGTCGCAAGCAAGGGCTGCGCACCCTATAAGTCCGTTCTGTGCCACGGCTGGGTCGTGGACGAGCAGGGCAAGCAGATGCACAAGAGCGCCGGCAACGGCGTCGAGCCCAGCGAGATCATCAAGGACTACGGCGCTGACATCATCCGCCTGTGGGTGGCTTCTTCCGACTACACCGTCGATGTGCGTGCCGGCAAGAACATCTTCAAGCAGCTGAGCGAGGCCTACCGCAAGATCCGCAACACCGCCCGCTTCATTCTGGGCAACCTCGACGGCTTCGACCCCAACACCGACTGTGTGGCTGACGACCAGCTGCAGGACATCGACCGCTGGGCTCTGGCTGCGCTGGATGACCTCATCGTCAACACCAACGCCGGCTATGCTGTGTATGACTTCAACAAGGTCTACCACGCTGTCTACAACTTCTGCGTCGTGGCTATGTCCAACTTCTATCTGGACGTCACCAAGGATCGCCTGTACTGCACCAACGGCACTGGCCGCAAGGCTGCGCAGACCGCGATGTACAAGATCCTCGTCGCTCTGGACAAGATCATCGCTCCCATCCTCTGCTTCACCAGCCAGGAGATCTGGGACTTCCTGCCCAAGACCGAGGCTATGAACAAGTACGTCGTCTTCGAGGATATGCCGAAGGCTGGCCAGTACGCAGCTGACGATGCCTTCAAGGCCAAGTGGGCGCAGCTCATCGCTGTCCGCGACGAGGTCAAGAAGGTCCTCGAGCAGGCCCGTGCAGATAAGCAGATCGGCGCTTCTCTCGAGGCTTCCGTCACCCTGTACTGCAATGACGCCGTCTACGACCTGCTCAACAGCATCCCGATGGACGAGCTGGCCGACCTGATGATCGTCTCCCATGTGGAGCTGGTCAAGGGAGAAGGCGGCGCAGCCAGCGCTGTCGAGGGCCTGGGCGTTGCTGCTGCACACGCCACCGGCGACAAGTGCGAGCGCTGCTGGAAGTACTCCGCAGACATCGGCACCCACGCTGCTCATCCCACCCTGTGCGCACGCTGCGCCGCTGTTGTGGAGGGCTAAACCATTTCGTATCTCTGGCGGCGCACCCGGCGCAAAAGGGGGCGCCGCCTTTTTCAAAAAATCAGGAGAAACTATGGCATATGTCATTCTGAATCTGGTCTGTGTGGCCGCGCTGGTGGGCATCGACCAGGCCATCAAGCTCTGGGCTACCCAGTATCTGGCCCCTGTGGAGGCCATCACCGTCATCCCGCATGTGGTGGAGCTGCGCTTCGTGCTCAATCAGGGCATGGCGTTCAGCCTGCTGAGCGGAAAGCAGCTCTTCCTTATCCTCGCCACCAGCGCTGCGCTGCTACTCGTAGCCTATCTGCTGTTCTTCCGCAGCCGCGGCAAGCTCCTGCAGCAGGTCGCCTTCATCCTCGTGCTGGCCGGCGGCATCGGCAACCTCATCGACCGTGTGCTGAACGGTGAGGTCGTGGACTACATCAACCCGCTGTTCATCGACTTTGCAGTCTTCAACTTCGCCGACATCCTCGTCTGCGTCGGTGTGGCGCTCTGGGTGCTGGTCATCCTGCTGGAAGAGGTGGAAGATAAGCCCTCGAAGGAGCAGTAAACCATGGAACAGCGTGAATTTATCGTAGAGGCGGAGGCCGCAGGCCAGCGCATCGACCGCTTCCTCAGCGGGGAGGACACCGGCCTTTCCCGCAGTGCGCTGCAAGGCCTCGTGGCTGAGGGTCATGTGCTCTGCAACGGCAAAAGCATCGCCAAGAGCCTCAAGCTCAAGGCGGGGGACACCATCCTGCTGGAAATTCCTGACGCAAAGCCTATCGAGGCTGTGCCGCAGGACATCCCGCTGGACATCGTGTACGAGGACGACCACCTTCTGGTGGTGAACAAGCCCAAGGGCATGGTCGTCCACCCGGCCCCGGGCAACCCGGACGGCACGCTGGTGAACGCCCTGCTCTGGCACTGCAAGGGCAGCCTCTCGGGCATCGGCGGCGAGATACGCCCCGGCATCGTCCACCGCATCGATAAGGACACCAGCGGCCTGCTGGTGGTGGCGAAAGATGACGCCACCCACATCGGCCTGTCCCAGCAGATGGCGGTCCACAGCGTGGAGCGCGCCTACCAGACCGTCGTCTACGGCGGCTTTGCGCAGGACGAGGGCTTCGTGGAGGCAAATCTGGGCCGCTCCAAGACCGACCGCAAGAAGATGGCGGTCTGCCCGGCCGGCGAGCCCCACACCAAGTATGCCTACACCGGCTATAAGGTGCTGGAGCGCTTCGGCGGCTTCACCCTGCTGGAATGCCGCCTCAAGACGGGCCGCACCCATCAGATCCGCGTCCACATGGCGTCCATCCAGCATCCCGTGGCGGGCGACCCGGTGTATGGCCCCCACAACTGCATCACCAAGCTCCACGGCCAGTGTCTCCACGCAAAGACATTGGGCTTCATCCACCCCATCACGGGGGAACATCTCCGCTTCGACTCGGAGCTTCCGGAGTATTTCACCCACTTTATTGCATCGCTCAGGAGGGGGACTGTATGACGAAACTTCTCGATTCTACGCTCGTACTCTGCGATCTGGACCATCTCCTTTTGGCCGGTGACGGCAACATGCCGCAGGTCGTGCGGGATGTGCTCCAGCTGTTTTCCAGCCGGGGCGGCAGGCTGACGGTCTTCAGCCAGCGTTCGCCCCGGGCCGTCCGCGCCGTGCTGGGTGGACTGCGCCTTGCTGCGCCCGCACTCACCTGCGGCGGTACGCTGGCCTACCGGTTCTCGGAGGGCAGCGGCCAGCCGCTGTGCAGCTTCGCGGGCTGTGAGGAATCCATCTTCAAAAAGCTGCCCGCAGCTGTGGGCCTCGGCATCGCGCTGCAGATGGCCGACGGCTCTACCCGTGTGCTGCGGATGAGCACCGCCCTCGAGCGCCATCTGCGCCGGGAGTTCACCCCCTTTACGCTGTGCAGCCCCGCCGACGTCAAGGGTGAGGACGTGCTGCGCATCCTGCTCTATCAGGACCGTCAGCAGCTGCCCATTCAGGCCCTGCTGGAAAAGGCACTGGGGGACAATGCCGCCATGCTGCGCTCGGAGCGCACCGGTATGGACGTCATGGTGCTGACGCCGGGTGCCGTCTCGGCGGAAGCGATGCTGGGCGCGGTCTGCCTGCCCGTCAACTGCACGGCTGACCAGCTCACTGTCGCCGCCGGGTGCAGCCAGATGCTCGAGCTGGTCCGTCAGGCCAGGCAGAGCGTCGTTCCGGCAGATGCCCCGGTGGAGCTGCGCCTTGCCGCCGGCCAGACGACCCTGACCGACCACGACACCGGCGCCGCTGCAGAGTTTTTCTATGGCCTTGTGCGAAGTGCCGAAGCCGCATCGTAAAAATTGTGTAAAGTCTCCTGCAAATTTTCCGCAGGAGACTTTCTTTTTGGAAGGATTTCGAGTACAATGAAGGAAACTATGTTCACACCCCGCGAACGCCGCTTTCTGGCACTGGCGGCAGCAGCGGCGGTCGGCATTGTCAGTCTGGCGTTCTGGTATGCCGTGCCGCCATCCCCGGCGCAGGCTTCGTCAGCGGCAGTCGAGCCTCTGCGGGAGTCCTTCCGCGTGGACCTCAACACCGCCGGGGTGGACGCCATGACCACACTGCCCGGCCTCGGGGAGAAGAAAGCGAGAGCCGTTCTGGAATATCGTCTTGCCCATGGCCGGTTCCAGAGCCTCAATGAGGTGGCACAGGTGCCGGGCGTTACGCAGGATATGATAGACGAATGGCAGGGCCTCGCCTATGTGAGCTGAGAGGGGGAGACCTTCTCGGGAAAAAGGAGTTATCATGAGTGAAGAGAGCATTTTTATCAACCGGGAATTGAGCTGGCTGGACTTCAACCGCCGCGTGCTGGTGCTGGGCAAGGATAAAAATGTCCCGCTGGCCGAACAGCTCAAGTTTCTGGCCATCTACGGCTCCAATCTGGACGAGTTCTTCATGGTGCGCGTCGGCTCGCTCCAGGAGCGCGCCAACCTCATGCGCGGCAAGAAGGAAAAGCGGGAAAACAAGACGAACATGACGGCGGAAGAGCAGCTTGCCGCCATCATGCCCAAGACCGCTCAGCTCCAGGAGGACTGCGACAAATACTATGCCAAATCGCTGGAAAATCTGGCTGCCTGCGGCTACCGCAAGGTGGATTTCGACAAGCTGAGCAAAGAGGACGAGCACTTCTGGAAAAAGTATTTCCAGAGCGAGCTTTTCCCCATCCTCAGCCCCCAGATCGTGGACAGCCGCCACCCGTTCCCGTTCCTGCGCAATAAGGAGATCTATCTTGGCGTTCTCCTTCACGAAAAACACACCTCGGAGCACACCCTCGGCATCGTACCCATCTCAAGCCAGATGGAGCGGATGCATTTCGTCCGGAAGGACAATGAGACCTGCTTTGCCCTGACGGAGGAGCTGGTGCTCCATTACGCGGCCCTCATCTTCGGCAAGGAGAACGTGCAGGAAAAGTGCCTCTTCCGGGTCACCCGCAACGCCGACATCGACGTGAAAGAGGGCATGATGGACCATGACATCGACTACCGCGAGATCATGGCCGATCTGCTCAAGCGACGCCGCAAGCTGGCCGCCGTCCGTCTGCAGGTCATCCCCGCCGCACCGCAGGTCGCTCAGCTGCTCTGCAGCCGCCTCGAGCTGACCCACAAGCGGGTCTTCGTCCAGAAGAGCCCTCTTGACCTGAGCTTCTTCTACAAGCTCACCTCCCGCATGGAGTCCGACGGCCACCCCGAGCTGTTCTATACGCCTGCCCGGCCTATGCTGCCCCCGCAGGACTACGACCTTGCCGCCGAGGTGGAAAAGCACGATGTGTTGTTGAGCTATCCGTACCAGTCCATCCGCCCCTTTATTGCGATGCTGAAAAAGGCCGCGCAGGACCCCGACGTCATCTCCATCAAGATGACGCTCTACCGCATGGCCCGCGAGTCTCAAATCGTACAGGCCCTCGTGGAAGCCGCCGAGAACGGCAAGGAAGTCGTGGCGCTGGTGGAGCTGCGCGCCCGCTTTGACGAACAGAACAACATCGACTGGTCGAAGCACCTCGAAGAGGCCGGATGCACGGTCATCTACGGCTTTGATGACTACAAAGTCCACTCCAAGCTGACTCTCATCACCAAAAAGAGCGCCCACGGCTACTCCTACATCACCCAGATCGGCACCGGCAACTACAACGAGAAGACCAGTGAGCTCTATACCGACTACTCCTTCATCACCGCCGACCTCGGCATCGGCGAGGAAGCGTCCAACGTTTTCCAGAACCTTGCCGTGCAGAAGCTGACGGAGGAGAGCGAAAAGATGCTGGTGGCACCCCTCCGCTTCAAGAGCGTGTTGCTGGATGAGATGGACCGGGTCATCAACGCCGCCCGTCTGGGCCGCCCGGCTTCCATGGTTTTGAAGAACAACTCCATCTCCGATAGAGATATTATCCTCAAGCTCGAGGAAGCCAGCTGTGCCGGTGTCTGCATCGACATGATCGTCCGCGGCATCTGCTGTGTCCGCGCCGGTGTGCCGGGCAAGACCGAAAACCTCCACATCCGCAGCCTCGTGGGCCGCTACCTCGAGCATGGCCGAATCTACAGCTTCTATGACGGCGTCAACACCCGCATCTATATCGCATCCGGCGACTTTCTCACCCGCAACACCGAGTGCCGCGTGGAAGTCGGCGTCCGGGTGGAAGACCCCGTCCTGAAGGAGAAGCTGGACAGTATCCTCCGCCTCCAGCTCAGCGACAACGTCAACGCCCGCGAGATGCAGCCGGACGGCAGCTACCAGAAAGTCAAGCCCGCCCCCGGCGAGCCGCTGGTGAACAGCCAGATGGGGATGTACGACCTTCTCCGCGACGACTGGACGGCCCGCGACAAAGCGCCTGCACCGGCCTCTGTCGCTGAGACGCCGAAGCCCCAGCCCGTCAAGGCTCCGGAAAAGCCTGCCGCACCGGCAAAGGCGGCACCTCAGCCTGCAAGACCCGCAGAGCCGGAAGAACAGCCAGTACAGCCGGAAAAGGCCGCTCCCGCCCCGATGCCCATCGTCGTCACCGAGAGCCGCCCCCGCCGCACCGGTCTGCTGAGCCGCCTGCTCGAGCACTTCCTGAAATGATCCCCGATGCCGCTGGCCCGCAAGGCCGGCGGCATTTTATATTGTCCTGCCGCATACAGTACAGGAAACAGGAGGGACGCCGATGGGGACAAGACCGCATAAAACAAAAGGATGGGTGATTTTTGCGGTGTTCTGCGCTGTCCTGTTCTGCGTGGCCGCTCTGCGGGCCTGTGCCGCAAAAGCCGCGCCCGAGGGATGTTCGCTGAAACGGGTGAGGCCCGCGCAGACGGCCTGCTTCCCGCTGGGTACGACGGCATGGCGGGTCTCGGACGCCTACGGCTGGCGCACCGACCCCATCACCGGCGAAGAGGCGTTCCATCGCGGCACGGACCTCGCCTGTTCGGAAGGCACGCTGGTGCTGGCCGCGATGGATGGCGTCGTCACTGCCGCCCGGCGGAGCGCGGCCTACGGCAACTACCTCCGCCTGAGCCACAGCGGCGGGCAGGAGACGCTTTACGCCCATCTGCAATACCTCTTCGTTCGGGCCGGAGAGGTGGTGCAGGCAGGTCAGCCGCTGGGGACAGCGGGGGAGACGGGCCGCTCCACCGGGGCGCACCTTCATTTTGAGCTTCTGGAACAGGGCGTCCGCTATGATGCGGGGGCTCTGCTGGGCCTGCCATGAGGCGGCTCGTCCGGCTGGGGCCGCTGGCGTTCCGTGACCCGCTGCTGCTCTGCGGGGCGCTGTATCTGCTGCTCTGGTCCGATGCCAGCGGCTTCCTGCGCATCAGTCTGTGCGCCGCCGTCCTCCACGAAATGGGTCATATCTTCGTCTATCTGCTCCTGTTCCGGCGCTTTCCCGTCATCGAAGTGACCATGACTGGTTTCTGTATGCGGACATGGGGTCAGACCCTCACCCGGGGGCAGACCTTTCTGCTCGCTTCCGCCGGGCCGGGCATGAATGGCCTCCTGGCCGCCATCTGGGCAATGAGGATGGAGCAGTGTGCGACCATCCGGGGCAGTGCGTTCCTTGCGGCCAATCTGCTCACCGGGGCGTTCAACCTTCTGCCTGTCCCACCGCTGGATGGAGCTCAGATGCTGCGATGTCTGTTGCAATCTTCGCCCAAATAGGGTAAAATATATAAATATGCAATCCGTGTTGTTAAATGGAGGAACTTGATGTTTGATCCGAAACTGAAAGAAGCGCTGTCCCGGGTGCAGAAGCCGGGCCGCTACACCGGCGGCGAACCGGGCAGCGTCTATAAAAATAAAGACGAGGTAGACGTCCGCTTCGCGTTCTGCTTCCCGGACACCTACGAAGTAGGCATGTCCTTTCTGGGCGAAAAAATCCTCTACGAGCTGCTGAACAGCCACGAAAACTGGTGGTGTGAGCGCGCCTTTATGCCGTGGCTGGATATGAAGGCTGAGATGGAGCGCCTGAGCCTGCCCCTCTACACGATGGAGAGCAAAGACCCCCTCACGGCTTTCGACGCTGTGGGCTTTACGCTCCAATATGAGCTGTCCTACACCAACATCCTCGCCATGCTGGATCTGGCGGGTATCCCGTTCTACTCGAAAGACCGTGACGAGAGCTGGCCCCTCATCGTGGCGGGCGGCCCCTGTGCCTGCAACTCCGAGCCCATCGCCGACTTCTTCGACGTCGTCCAGCTGGGCGAGGGCGAAAACCAACTGCCCGGCATCTGCGCTGAAATCGAAAAGGCCAAGAAAGAGGGCGGCGTCTCCAAGAAAGAGCTGCTGCTCCGCATCGCCAGGATCCCCGGCGTCTATATCCCGGCTTTCTACGACATCGAATACTACGAGGATGGCCGCGTCAAGTCCATCACCCCCAACGAGCCGGACATCCCGGCGGTCATCACCAAGGCCATCATCAAGAACCTGAACGACTTTGCGCCCCCGACCAACTTCGTCGTCCCGATGGTGGGTGCCATCCAGGACCGCGCCAGTGTCGAGGTGCTGCGCGGCTGTGTGCGCGGCTGCCGGTTCTGTCAGGCAGGCTTCCTCTACCGCCCCATGCGCCAGCGCGACGCCAGCCTGCTGAACAAGGCCGCACAGGACCTCTGCGCCAACACCGGCTATGAGGAGCTGAGCCTTTCCAGCCTGTCCACCTCCGACCACAGCCAGCTCGAAGAGCTGCTGGACGATTTGAACGGGTGGGCGCCGAAAGAGCACGTCAGCCTGTCGCTGCCCTCTCTGCGGATGGACAACTTCTCCCAGAGCCTCATTGAAAAAACCACCAAGGTGCGCAAAAGCGGCCTGACCTTTGCCGCTGAGGCCGGCACCCAGCGCCTGCGTGACGTCATCAATAAGAACGTCACATGGGACGAGATCGAAAAGACCTGCTCGCTGGCCTTCGCCAACGGCTACACCTCCGTCAAGCTCTACTTCATGATGGGCCTTCCCACCGAGACGATGGAGGACATCGAGGGCATCGCCGAGACCGCCCAGAAGGTGGTAGACCTCTACTACTCCAATCCCAAGCACGCCAAAGGCCGCGGCGTGCAGGTGACCATCAGCTGCGCCTGCTTCGTGCCGAAGCCCCACACCCCCTTCCAGTTCGTCCCGATGGATACCGAAGAGATGCTGCAGGCCAAGCAGAAGCACCTGCTCGAAAGTGTCCACAGCCGCAAAATCAAGGTCAACTACCACGACAGCACCACCAGCTTCCTCGAGGGCGTCTTTGCCAAGGGCGACCGCCGCTTGGCTCCCGTCATCCTCGAGGCCTACAAGCGCGGCTGCTATTTTGACGGCTGGGAAGAGTGCTTCAAGTACGACACCTGGATGCAGGTCTTCGAGGACATGGGCATTGACCCCAAGTTCTACTGCCAGCGCGCGATCGGTCTGGACGAAGTGACCCCGTGGAGCCACATGGACTACGGCATCACCCACGAATATCTGGTGCGGGAGTACAACAAGGCCCTCGGGGCTCAGACCACTCAGCCCTGCAACCGTGCCTGCCACGGCTGCGGCGCAAACCATCTGTTAGGAGGACCGTGCTTTGATTACAGTAAGGATCTCGTTTAAGAAGATGAACGAAGCCTCCTACATCTCCCTGCTGGATATGCAGCGGGTGATGCAGCGGGTGCTCAAGCGCAGCGGCCTGCCGGTGTGGCATACGCTGGGCTTCAATCCCCACATCTATATGACCTTTGCCTGCCCGCTCTCGCTGGGGCAGGAGAGCCGGTGCGAGTGCGTGGATGTCAAGACCGAGGCCGAAAACCCCGATTTTGCCCAGTGGCAGACGGCGCTGAACGCCATCATGCCTGCCGGAATCGAGGTCTACCGCGTGGAGCCGGTGAAGATGAAGGCTGACGCCATCGCTTACGCCTGCTACCGCATCCGCTACCCGGCGGACGCCGCGGAAAAGCTTGCACAGTACAACGCCCTCGACAGCCTGCCGGTGGAGAAAAAGAGCAAGCGCGGCGTTAAGATGGTCGAGATGAAGGAGTATGTCCCCACTCTCGAGCTTGAGACGGAAGGGGAGAGCGTGAGCTTTGCGGTCTGCCTGCCTGCCTCGCAGGACCTGAACCTGAACCCCTCGCTGCTGACGGCGGCGCTGGAAGCAAAATTCGGCGTCCCGGCGGCAAACGCCTCCATCCTGCGCACCGAATTTCTGACGGCAGACAAGCAGAAGTTCGAATAAGAACGGTCTATCAGAGCGAGAACGAAAATTTTTGCATAAATTTGCCCGAAACGCTTGCTTTTACGGGCGGTTTGTGCTATCCTATTAAGGCGTTAGTGTCCGCTGAGACCACAGCGGGGTTAATGACACATATCATTAAACGGGCGGTCCTCTGACGGCAGTTCGCCGTGTATGAACGTCTAAAAACAAATGGAGGAATTCAAAATGGACGCACTGAAGATTATTTCTGAAGGCAGCATCAAGGCTGAGAAACCCCAGTTCAACGTCGGCGATACCGTCCGCGTTGATGTTCGTATCAAGGAAGGCGAGCGTGAGCGTATCCAGGCTTTCGAGGGTACCGTCATTGCTAAGAAGCACGGCGGCGTCGCAGAGACCTTTACCGTTCGCCGCGTTTCCTACGGCGTCGGCATCGAGCGTGTCTTCCCCATCAACAGCCCCTTCGTCGAGAAGGTCACTGTTGTCCGTAAGGGCAAGGTCCGCCGCGCAAAGCTGTTCTACCTGCGTGGTCGTACCGGCAAGGCTGCCAAGGTCAAGAGCGATATTTGATGATTCCCCGTTTCAAAGCGGGAGAAAAGGGGACAACTCGTTTGTCCCCTTTTTTCTGTTATACAGCGCTTTTGGCGCAGAGACAGAGAAAATAAAAACGGGCAGAAGCCCGGATAAAGAGGTGCATCGGATATGGAACAGTCACAGCCTGCTGTCCGTGGGCAGGGCCTGCTGGAATGGTACGAAGCGCTTATTTCGGCGGCGCTGGCGCTGGTGCTGGTGTTTTCCTTTTTCTTCCGTATCATTCAGGTGGACGGCGAGTCGATGGTGCCTACGCTGGAAAACGGCGATAAACTCGTCGTCTGGGGCGCAGGCTATGAGCCTCAGCGGGGCGATGTGGTCATCGTGGACAGCTACACCAGCTATGGCCGCCCTCTGGTCAAGCGTGTCATCGCCAAAGGCGGCGACACCATCTCCATCGACTATGCCACCGGAACGGTAGAGGTCAATGGAAAGGTGCTGGAAGAGGATTACATCGCAGAGCCGACCTATCTGGGCTATGATGTGGAGTTCCCGTACACTGTGCCTGAGGGGACGGTGTTCGTGATGGGCGACAACCGCAACGCCTCGCTGGACAGCCGCTCGAGCTATGTCGGCTGCATCGCTGAACAGGATATACTGGGCAAAGTGCTGCTCTGCTTTTTGCCCTTTTCGGATTTTGGAGTAGTAAAATGAACAATCAGGACACCCGGTTTGCAAACCAATATGCCATCCAGTGGTTCCCGGGCCATATGGCCAAGACGCTGCGGATGATGGAGCAGGAGATCCAGCACGTTGACGCAAGCCTTGTACTGCTGGACGCCCGCATCCCGCTGTCCAGCCTCAACCCGGAGATCGAGCGCATCACGGCCCGCAAGCCCAAGCTCTATGCGCTGAACAAAGCGGACCTCGCCGACCCCGCCGTGACGGAAGAGTGGATACGCTACTTCCACGAGGCGGATGCGGGCTGTGTCGCCATCAGCGCCAAGCAGAAAGGCGGCGCGAATGCCGTCAGGGCCGCGATCGAAAAGGAACTGTCCGGCCTGCTGGCACGCCGCCAGAACCGCGGCATGGCCGGTGCCAAGACGCAGGTCATGCTCTGCGGCATCCCCAATGTGGGCAAATCCACCTTCATCAATACCTTCGCAGGCTCTGCCCGCGCCAAGGCGGCTGACCGTCCCGGCGTGACCAAGGGCAAGCAGTGGGTCAGCACCGAAAAGTTCGACCTGCTGGATATGCCCGGTGTGCTCTGGAAGAAGTTTGATTCCAAGACCATCGCCTCGAATCTGGCCTTCATCGGCTCCATCAAGGATGACATCCTTGATGTCGAGGAGCTGGCCATGAACCTTTTGGATGAGGTGCGCCGCAACTATCCCGACCTCGTGGCCCAGCGCTACAAGCTGGATGCCGAGACGCTGGCTCTGCCGCCCTACGAGCTGATGGAGGCCATCGGCCGCAAGCGCGGTCTGCTGGTGCGGGGCGGCGAGGTGAACACCGAGCGCTGTGCCGTGATGCTGGTGGATGAGTTCCGCGCCTGCAAGTGGGGCCGCATCTCCCTTGAGCGCCCGCCCCAGCGGGACGACATGGCCGACTTTGCCGAGGAGGATAAGGAATGAAGCGCCGGACGGATGAGGAGATCTCCGCGCCGCTCTACGCCTACGATGCCGACATCCGGGCACAGTACGGCTGTTTTGCGGGCGTAGACGAGGCGGGCCGCGGCCCGCTGTGCGGCCCGGTCTGCGTAGCCGCCTGCATCCTTGACCCCGAGGCTCCGGTCTACGGCATCAACGACTCCAAGAAGCTGAGCGAGAAAAAGCGGGAGGCTCTTTTCGACCAAATCGTTGAAAAGGCATTGGCTTACAAGATCGTCTTCGTCGGCCCCGACATCATCGACCGCGACAATATCCTGAATGCCACCATGGGCGGGATGCGTCAGGCCGTGGAGGGGCTGGACATCGTGCCGAATCTCGTCCTTGTGGACGGCAACCGCATCCCGGCCGGGCTGACCATGCCCGCACAGCCGGTGGTGAAGGGCGACGCCACCAGCGCCAGCATCGGCGCAGCGTCCATTCTGGCCAAAGTCAGCCGTGACCGCTATATGCTGGAGCTGGACAAGCAGTACCCCCAGTATCAGCTGGCAAAGCACAAGGGCTACGGCACCAAGCTCCACTACGAGCTCATTGCCCAGTACGGCATTCAGCCGTTCTACCGCCGCAGCTTCCTCAAAAAACAGGGCTACTGGCCCGAGGGCAAGTGATGGACCGGGCCGGGACAGGCCGCAGGGGAGAGGCAGCCGCCGCGCGTTTCTACGAGAAGCAGGGTGCGGCCCTCATCACCCACAACTATCACACCCGGATGGGGGAGATAGACCTCATCCTGCGGGAACCGGACGGAACACTGGTGTTCTGCGAGGTAAAGACCCGCGCCAAAGACTCTCTGGATACCCCCGCTGCGGCGGTCAACGCCGCCAAGCAGCGCCGTATCATTGCATCCGCCGCATGGTATCTCCAAAGCACCCATCAGAGCGACGAGCCGGTGCGTTTCGACGTGGCCGAAGTCGTCCCTCTTGACAGCGGGCGCTGGATGGTACATATTATAAAGGGTGCTTTTTGCGCGAAATAGCAGGAAGTGCCGGTGGGGAAAGGCAGAAAAACGGCTCTGGGCCGCTGCCGCACGACGAGGCCAGGTGATGGGCCTTCTGGCAAAAAGGAGCGATAAGGATGAAATTTTTCAGCACGAGAGACCATTCCCGCATTGTGACCGCCTCTCAGGCGATCGCACAGGGCCTGTCGGATGAGGGCGGCCTGTTCGTCCCGGAAAGCTTTCCGCAGGTGGACGCGGAGGCATTGTGCCAGCTGGATTATCCGGAGCTGGCCGCTGCCGTCGTCAGCGAATATCTGACCGACTACTCGAAAGACTTCCTCGCTGAGGCTGCTCGCACGACTTATGGTGAGGCCTTCGGCGGTAAGGCCGGTCATCTGGCCCCGGTGGAGGGCGATACCTATGCCCTTGAGCTGTGGCACGGCCCGACCTGCGCCTTCAAGGATTATGCCCTTCAGCTGATGCCGAAGCTCCTCGTGGAGGCAAAGAAGAACCTCTCCCGCACCGAAAAGACCCTCATCCTCGTGGCGACCAGCGGCGACACCGGCAAGGCCGCGCTGGACGGCTACCACGACATCCCGGGCGTCGAGATCGCCGTGTTCTACCCCACGGGCGGCACCAGCGAGATCCAGCGCCTGCAGATGGCCACGCAGGAGGGTGCAAATGTCGCCGTTTATGCCGTGCGCGGCAATTTCGACGACGCCCAGACCGGCGTGAAGAAGGTCTTCGGGGATAAAGCCATCGCGGCCAGACTGGCCGAGCGGAACATCCGCCTTTCCAGCGCCAATTCCATCAACTGGGGCCGCCTCGTGCCGCAGATCGTCTATTACTTCGCCGCTTATGCCCAGCTGCTCAAGGCGGGAAAGATCAGCTTTGGCGACAAGGTCGATTTCTGCGTCCCCACCGGCAACTTCGGCGATATTCTGGCCGGCTACTATGCAAAGCAGATGGGCCTGCCCGTCGGCAAGCTGGTCTGCGCCTCCAACCAGAACAATGTCCTGACTGACTTCCTTTCCACCGGCACTTACACCGCAAAGCGGGAGTTCTATAAGACCACTTCGCCCAGCATGGACATCCTCGTGTCCTCGAACCTCGAGCGCCTGCTCTACCACGTCACCGGCAGCGATGCCGAAGTGGCCGGCCTGATGAAGAGCCTGAACGAGACGGGCCGCTACACCGTCCGTCCCGAGACGCTGAAGGCCATTCAGGAGAGCTTCGACTGCGGCTGGAGCAGTGAGGAACAGGTGGCAGGGGAGATCCGCGCCCGCTACGAGAAGGACGGCTACCTCTGCGACACCCATACGGCGGTGGCTTTCCATGTCGCCGCCCGGAAGAAGCGGGACGGCGTGCCGATGGTGGTGCTTTCCACCGCCTCGCCCTTCAAGTTCCCGCGCAGCGTGCTGGAAGCTCTGGGCCACACTGCCCCCGAGAATGACTTCGAGGCCATGCAGGCGCTGGAAGAGGCTACCGGCCGCACCGCTCCCGCAAGTCTCGCCGTCCTGCGCCAGAAGGCCGAGCGGTTCAGCACCGTCATCGACCCGGCTCAGATCGCGGAGGTGGCACTGAGCTGTCAGGCTTGACGAAAACCAGAACAGGAGTAAATAAACTATGGCACTTTTTGCGCTTGGCGATACCCACCTTTCCCTGGGCGGCTCCAAGCCGATGGACGTTTTCCCCGGCTGGAACGGCTATGTGGAGCGGCTGGAGGCCAACTGGCGCAAGCTCGTAAAACCTGAGGACACCATTGTCCTCGCAGGCGACATCAGCTGGGCCATGCGCCTTACCGACACCCGCAGGGATTTCGAATTTCTGCAGCAGCTGCCCGGCCAGAAGCTCATCATGAAGGGCAATCACGACTATTGGTGGACCACCGCCAACAAGATGAACACCTACCTGAAAGCCGAGGGCTTCGATACGCTCCACATCCTGCACAACAACTCCTACTCCGTGGAGGGCTACGCCATCTGCGGCACCCGGGGCTGGCTGTTCGATGTGGGGGAGCCTCACGACGAAAAGGTGATGAATCGGGAGATAGGCCGCTTGAAGATGAGCCTCGACGCCGCAGAACCCGGGCTGGAAAAGCTGGTGTTCCTGCATTACCCGCCGGTCTACACCGGCACCAGCGCCCCCGAGATCGTGGCAACACTGAAAGCCTACGGCATCAGGACCTGCTACTACGGCCATCTGCACGGCAATGCCATCCGCTATGCGGTGCAGGGCGATGTGGACGGCATCCGCTACAAGCTTGTCAGCGCTGATGGTCTGCGGTTCTGCCCCTACCGCATCAACTGAGGCAGAGACCGGAACCGCAGAAACGACAAAAAGTCAAAATTTGGGGTGGCAATTCTATCACGACCGTGCTATAATAGGTTGTGACGCGATTGTTGCACCCAATTTGAGCGCGCGCGTCCCCGCATTTCGCAAACAGCAAGGACGCGGTGCGCGGTTGCAGGCGGCAGTTTTCCCGCTGCCCCAACGCAATAGAATATTTGAGTGGAGGATACACAAATGAATTTCATCAAGTGCGAAAAGCTCGAGAAGAGCATGGCAGAGCTGCAGTTCTCCATCGACGCTGAGGCTTTCAAGGCTGCAGTTGCCGATGTTTTCAAGAAGGAGGGCAAGAAGTACCCTGTTCAGGGCTTCCGCAAGGGCAAGGCTCCCAAGGCTCTCATCGAGAAGATGTACGGCGCTGATGTCTTTACCTATGACGCCATCAACGAGCTGTTCCCCGCAGCTTACGAAGAGGCTGTCAAGGCTGCCGGCATCGAGCCGGTCGGCCGTCCTGAGGTCAGCGTTGACTCCGCCAGCGAGGCTGAGGGTGCTGCCCTGACCGTCAAGGTCGCTGTCAAGCCCGAAGTCAAGATCGGCGCATACAATGGTCTGACTGTGGAGAAGACTGTCCATACTGTTTCTGACGAGGCTGTCGAGGCCGAGCTGAAGCGTGTGCAGGAGCGCAACGCCCGTGAGCTGACCCGCGAGGGTGCTGCCGAGAACGGCGACATCGTGGACATCGACTTCGAGGGCTTTGTGGATGGCGTCGCATTCGAGGGCGGCAAGGCTGAGCACTACAGCCTGACTCTGGGCAGCGGCAGCTTCATCCCCGGCTTCGAGGACCAGATCGTCGGCCACGCTGCCGGCGAGGAGTTCGACGTCAACGTCACCTTCCCCGAGCAGTATCAGGCTGCTGAGCTGGCCGGCAAGCCCGCTGTCTTCAAGATCAAGTTGCACGAGGTCAAGTACAAGGAGCTGCCCGCTCTGGACGACGAGCTGGCTAAGGACTGCTCCGAGTACGACACTCTGGACGAGTTCAAGGCTTCCATCCGCAAGAACAATCAGGAGCAGCTGGACAAGCAGGATGATCTGGCTGTCGAGAACGCTCTGGTCGATCAGGTCATCGACGGCATGGAGGCTGAGATCCCCCAGGCTATGTACGATGTCCGCATGGACGAGCTGGTCAACGACTTTGCTTTCCGCATGGAGCAGCAGGGCCTGCGCCTCGAGGACTATCTGAAGTATATGGGTCAGTCCGTCGACCAGTTCCGTGCTTCCTTCATGCCTCAGGCTGAGAAGCAGGTCAAGATCCGTCTGGCTCTGGAGGCTGTCGCAGCTGCCGAGAACATCGAGGCTTCTGAGGACGAGCTGAACGCAGAGGTCAAGCGCATCGCTGACCAGTACAAGATGGAAGAGGACAAGGTCCGTGACCTCATCAATGTCGATGAGGTGAAGCACGACCTGGCCATCAACAAGGCCATCGACTTCATCAAGAGCCACGCTAACGTCGTGGAGAAGGCCGCTGAGGCCGAGAAGACCGAGGACGCTCAGTAATTCTGGCGCACAAGGTCACACAGGGCAGGGAGTGATCCCGGCTCTGTAAGCGAAGGTTGTTGAAATTGACCGATACGGCTACGGCCCATGTGCGCTTGCCGTATCGGTCAATTTTGCAAACACAATAATTTTCATTCAGGAGGCGAACCCTATGAGTTTTGTTCCTTACGTTGTCGAGCAGTCGGCGCACGGGGAGCGTTCCTACGATATTTTCTCCCGTCTGCTGAACGACCGCATCATTGTGCTGAGCGAGGATGTCAACGACACCTCCGCCAGCCTTGTCGTGGCACAGCTGCTGTATCTGGAAGGGCAGGACCCCGATAAGGACATCAGCCTGTATATCAACAGCCCCGGCGGCTCCATCAGCGCGGGTATGGCCATCCACGATACCATCCAGTATATCAAGTGCGATGTCTCCACCATCTGCATGGGCATGGCTGCCTCGATGGGCGCATTCCTGCTGGCCAGCGGCACCAAGGGCAAGCGGTTCGCTCTGCCCAACGCTGAGATCATGATCCACCAGCCGCTGATCGCAGGCGGTCAGGGCGGCGGTCTCTCCGGACAGGCTACCGACATCAAGATCCACGCGGACCACATCATCCGCACCCGCGCCAAGATGAACCGGCTGCTCAGCGAGTACACCGGCCAGCCGCTGGAAAAGGTGGAGCAGGATACCGAGCGCGACAACTTCCTTTCTGCGCAGGAGGCCAAGGAATACGGCCTCATTGATGAGGTCATCACCCACCGCTGAGCGGCAGAAAGCAATACACTCAGGATAAGGAAAAACGGTTATGGCTAATAACAATTCCGGCAGAGATAAAAACGAAAAGGATCTGGTCTGCAGCTTCTGCGGCAAACATCAGGACGAGGTGGAGCGGATGATCATCGGCCCCGGCGTGAACATCTGCAGCGAATGCATCGGCCTCTGCGCCGACCTGCTCTCGGACAAGCCGGATCATCCGGGCAGCAACAGCTCCCGCCCCAGCCGCAGCAGCGCCAGCCGGGCGTGTATCCAGCCTGCAGATGATCCCGCCATCAACATCAAGACCCCCGCAGAGATCAAGGAGGGTCTGGACCAGTATGTCATCGGTCAGGACGAGGCCAAGCGTGTGCTGGCCGTCTCGGTCTACAACCACTATAAGCGCATCCTGAGCGGCAAGGGCGCAGACGTTGAACTGCAGAAGTCCAACGTCCTGCTGCTGGGCCCCTCCGGTGTCGGCAAGACCCTGCTGGCCCAGACGCTGGCCAAGATGCTGGGCGTTCCCTTCGCCATCGCAGACGCCACCACCCTGACGGAGGCCGGCTATGTGGGCGAGGACGTCGAGAACATCCTGCTCAAGCTCATCCAGGCCGCGGACTTCGACGTCCAGAAGGCTCAGATCGGCATCATCTATATTGATGAGATCGACAAGATCACCCGCAAGAGTGAGAACCCCTCCATCACCCGCGACGTGGGCGGTGAGGGTGTGCAGCAGGCTCTGCTGAAGATCTTGGAAGGCACCGTCAGCAATGTCCCCCCGCAGGGCGGCCGCAAGCACCCCCAGCAGGAGTTCATCCAGATCGACACCACCAACATCCTCTTCATCTGCGGCGGTGCGTTCGACGGTCTGGACAAGTATATCCTCCGCCGCACCGACAAGTCTGCACTGGGCTTCGGCAGTGCGCTGAAGGATAACTCCAGCGAGGCTGAAAAGGCCCTGCTGCGGAAGGTCGAGCCCCACGACCTCGTCAAGTTCGGCCTCATCCCCGAGCTTATCGGCCGTCTGCCGGTCATCACCGTGCTGGACGACCTGGACGAGGATGCGCTGGTGCGCGTGCTGAAGGAGCCCCGCAACAGTCTGGTCAAGCAGTATAAAGAGCTGCTGTCGATGGACAATGTGGAGCTGGACATCACCGACGAGGCTCTCCATGCCATCGCCCGCAAGACCATCGAGCGCAAGACCGGCGCCCGCGGCCTGCGCAGCGTGATGGAGAACATCCTCATGCCCATCATGTACGATGTGCCGAACGACCCCACCATCATCCGCGTCACCATCGACGAGGACACCGTGGAGGGCGGCGAAGCGCACATGGAGTACGGTGCGGTGCGCAAGCGCTATAAGAGCCAGTCTTCCCTGAGCTGAGCGTCAGCGCACAGCAGGGAAGAGCAGCCCCGCTGAAAGCTTTTTGCTTTTTGGCGGGGCTTTTTTGTGCCATCTGACTTGTTTCCGAGACCAAATTGTAGTAAACTATAAAAGTCTGGAGCTGCGAGGGGAATACCGGGACGGCCCACTGGCATGGGACTGCTCTGCGGATGGCAGCGCCGGACATTTTGTGGGAAACAGAAAGTACGATAAAGGAGTGTGTGTTATGGCAAATTATTTTGAGATGACCCGCAACGAACTGACTGCCGAGAAGGCAGCTCTGGAAGAGAAGTACAAGAAATTTCAGGCAATGGGCCTGAAGCTGAATATGGCCCGCGGCAAGCCCGGCCCTCACCAGATGGACCTGGCAATGGGTCTGCTGCAGATGACCGATTACACCACCGACGCCGGCACCGATGCTCGCAACTACGGCGACCTTGAGGGCCTGCACGAGGCCCGTGAGCTGTTCGGCGACGTGATGGGCGTCAAGCCTGAGGAAGTCTTTGTGGGCGGCAACTCCAGCCTGCAGATCATGTACAACCTCATCTCTATGGGCTACTGCTTCGGCTTCCCCGAGTCTCCCTGCCCCTGGTCGCAGGTGGAGAAGCGCAAGTTCCTCTGCCCGGTACCCGGCTATGACCGCCACTTCGCCATCACCGAGGAGTTCGGCTTCGAGCTCATCAGCGTTCCCATGACTCCGACCGGCCCTGATATGGACGTTGTTGAAAAGCTGGTGGCTGAGGATGATACCATCAAGGGCATCTGGTGCGTGCCTCAGTATTCCAACCCCGACGGCTACACCTACAGTGACGAGACCATCGACCGGTTCGCCAGGATGAAGACCGCTGCTCCTGATTTCAAGATCTTCTGGGATGAGGCTTACATCGTCCACCACCTGACGGACGAGATCATCGAGACCCCCGTCCTGCTGAACGAGTGCAAGAAGTACGGCACTGAGGACCGCGTCTTCATGTTCACCTCTACCAGCAAGATCACCTTCCCGGGCGCAGGCGTCTCTGCGCTGGCCTGCAGCGAAGCCATGATGAAGTACATCTGCAAGCGCTTCTCGGTCATGATCATCAGCTATGATAAGATGAACCAGCTGCGCCATGTCCGCTTCCTCAAGAACAAGGAAGGCGTTCTGGCCCACATGGCAAAGCACCGCCGCCGTCTGGTACCCTGCTTTGATGCCGTCAAGACGGCCTTCAACGAGGAGCTGACTCCCTGCGGCGACATCGCCCACTGGACGAACCCCAAGGGCGGCTACTTCATCAGCCTCTATGTCATGCCCGGCTGCGCCAAGCGTGTGGCCCAGCTGTGCAAGGACTGCGGCCTGACCCTCACCGGCGCAGGCTCCGCTTACCCTTACCACAAGGACCCGGACGATGCCCATCTGCGCATCGCGCCCACTTATCCCAGCCTGGACGAAGTGGAGACTGCGTCCGACCTGCTCTGTGTCTGCGTCCGTCTGGCCGCAGTCGAGAAGCTGCTGGCTGAGAAAGCCTGATCCATCGCACAAGATCCCCGCTGTGCTGCCGCTCTGACGGCGCAGAGGGGATTTGGAAGTTGTTTTCATAGCCAGAGTGCGCCAAAAGGCAGTTCAGGCGGTGTGCAATGGTTATGAAAACAGCTTCTTATTATATTTGGAGGTTTCCCGATTCATATGAAAACGAAAGGCAAAGCATGGCAACTTGTCCTCACTGTGCTTTTGATCGCGGCGTTCGTCTATACGGCATTCTTTGGCGTCGCAGTCAAGTACGGTGATGTGACCACAACCTACATCAAGGGCGCGAAAGACATCCGCTTTGGTGTGGACATCAAGGGCGGCGTCAACGTCACCTTCGTCCCTTCCGACGGCTATGACGCCACCGACGACCAGCTCGAGGCTGCTCAACTGGTCATCGAGAACCGTCTGGTCGCCCTCAATGTGACCGACTATGAGCTGTATGTGGACAACAACTCCGACAGCCTCATCCTCGAGTTCCCGTGGCAGTCGGGCGAGACGGAGTTCGACCCCGAAGCCGCCATTGAGGAGATCGGCACCACCGCCTATCTGACCTTCCGCGAGGGGAGCAGCGCAGACGGAGAGCTCGTCCTCGACGGCTCGATGGTGGAGAGCGCAGCTGCCCAGTACGGCCCCGTCAACGGCAGCAGCTCCGAGTACTATGTGGCGCTCAAGTTTACCGATGAGGGCGCCAAGGCATTCGGCGACGCGACCACCCGCCTGTATCAGACCGGCGGCACCATCAGCATCTGGCTGGACGACGAGAACGTCAGCACCGCCAGCGTCAACGCCGCCATCACCGACGGCTCTGCCATCATCACCAGTTCTGCGTCGAGCCCCTTCACGCAGGAGGACGTGGTCAAGATGGCCCGCCAGATCAACTCCGGCTCTCTGCCCTTTGCGCTGACGGTGGACAGCTACTCCACCATCAGCCCGAGTCTGGGCGAGAACAGCCTGAGCGCCATGGTGCTGGCCGGCGTCATCGCCTTCGCCCTCATCATGGTTCTGATGACGGCTCTGTACCGTCTGCCCGGCTTCCTGGCCTGCATCGCTCTGGCCGGTCAGGTGGCGGCTACGCTGGCCTTCGTCTCCGGCTACTTCCCGGTGTTTGAGAGCTTCACCCTGACCCTGCCCGGCATCGCCGGCATCATCCTCGCCATCGGCATGGGTGTTGACGCCAACGTCATCACTGCCGAGCGCATCAAGGAAGAGCTGCGCAGCGGCAAGAGCCTCGACGGCGCCCTCAAGAGCGGCTTTGCCCGCGGCCTGACTCCCATCATCGACGGCAACGTGACCATCGTCATCGTCGCCATCGTGCTGATGGGTGCCTTCGGCCCGTCTGACGGCTTCTTCGCCAAGGCCCTGCACTTCGTCTTCTTCGCCTTCGGCCCCTCGACCGCAGGCACCATCTACGCCTTCGGTTACACGCTGCTCACCGGCGTGCTGCTCAACTTCGTGTTCGGCATCTTCGCTACTCGTATCATGATCCGGGGCGCTGCCTCTATCAAGGCTCTGCGTGACCCCCGCCTCTACGGTGCCGATGCTCCCGGCAAGACCCCGGCAGAGAAGAAGCAGGTCGACTTCGTCGGCCTGCGCAAGCGCTTCCTGACCTTCTCCGCCTGCCTGATGGCAGCCATCGTCCTCTGCGCTGTGGTGCTGGGCGTCCATCTGGACACCGAGTTCACCGGCGGCGCGATGATCACCCTGAGCTACGAGAACAGCTTTGAGATGTCTGTCGTCCAGAAGGCCGCCTCCGAGGCACTGGGCAGCAACGGCCTGACCCTGCAGACCGGCGAGAACGTCGCAACAGGGGAGCAGACTCTGAAAATCTCGATGCCCGGCACCGAGACTGTCACCACCGACGAAGTGCAGACCCTGCTGGACTCCCTGAATGAGAGCTGCCCGGACAACTCCTTTGCACAGCTCTCTCTGAGCAATGTCAGCGCCGCAATGGGTACCAAGTTCCTCCAGAAGAGTCTGGTGGCCGTGGTGTTCGCACTGGTGCTCATCCTCGCCTACATCGCCTACCGCTTCAAGAATATCGGCGGCCTCACCGGCGGCATGATGGCTGTTCTGGCCCTGCTCAATGACCTGATGGTGGTGTTCGGCACCTTCGTGCTGCTGCGCGCCCCGCTGGACGGCAATTTTATCGCCGCCATGCTCACCATCCTCGGCTACTCCATCAACGATACCGTCGTCGTCTACGACCGTATCCGTGAGAACCGCGGCCTGCTGGGCAAGAAGGCCGGCTTCCAAGAGCTGGTCAACCATTCCATCAACCAGTCTGCCCGCCGTACCATCATCACCACCGTCACTACGGTGATGGCTCTGGCTGTGATGTGCATCGTCTCCAAGCTGTACGGTCTGGACAGCATCTTCACCTTTGCCTTCCCCCTGATGATGGGCATGCTCAGCGGCGTGTATACTTCGCTGTGCGTCTCCACTTCCGCATGGGTGGCTTGGAGCGAGCGCAAAAACGCAAAGAAAAACTGAGCTTCTATCCTGACGCAAATCTGTCCTGAATCTAGGAGGAACGACCATGAAATGCCCCTATTGTGGCGCTGAGGAATCCAAAGTCATCGACTCCCGCCCTACCGAAGACAGCGAGCGCATCCGCCGCCGCCGGGAGTGCCTGAACTGCCATATGCGGTTCACGACCTACGAGGTCGTGGAAACGGTGCCGCTCATCGTCATCAAAAAGGATAACTCCCGTGAGCCGTTCGACCGGCAGAAGCTGCTCAACGCGATGCTTCGGGCCTGCGCCAAGCGTCCGGTGAGCTACGAGTCTCTGGAACGCGCCGTCAGCAGCATCGAGCAGACCCTGATGAGCACCTACGACCGCGAGGTGACGAGTGTGCGCATCGGTGAGCTGACCATGCAGGAGCTGAAGAAAATCGACGAGGTGGCCTATGTCCGCTTTGCCTCGGTCTATCAGCAGTTTGCGGACGTCGAGAGCTTCTTCACTGAGCTGAAAAAGCTGATGGTCGACCGTAAGAAGTAAAGTGTAAAAAAAGCACGAACGCCCCATTCTCTGCCGCAGGGCAGGGGATGGGGCGCTTTTTGCGCCTCTTGGCCACGGGAAAAGAGCTCTTTTCTATAAGGTCTGTATCTTTCGGAAGATACGCTGAAAGATGGGACATATAAAAATCCATATAGCCGGGGACACTTAATGGCAGCCTCTTACAAATAGAATTGCTGCAGAGAAAAAACAATGATAATGCAATGGAAATACCGGATGACCTTGCAGATGAAATCCGTTTTATAAGACTGATTTTGGACTGGGGCAGAATGACTATATTTCGAATAATACAGATTACACGAAATATAACCGCGTCCCAATGATTTAATTACACAAGTCTACGCGACAGCCATTCCAGCGTCTCCACCTGAACCTGCGCCCGGCGCAGTTCACCAAATGCTTCCTCGGGGGCGTTCAGCTCGAGATGTCCGTCCGCAGCGCGAAGGGCAGCTTCCAGTTCTGTGAAGTCCTGCGTGCGGAGCAGGTGATTCATCCCTTCCCGCATTTTGTCGCAGAGTTCAGCGCCCTCGGCCAGTGCCTGCCGCGCGGAAGGGAGGTCCTCGTCCCGGATGGCCTCCATGGCATTGTAGATGTCGTCCGAAATATCCTCTGCAAACTTCTGCACCCGCCAGCTGCTGTAAAAGGCGATACCCAGCAGCACTGCCACGATGCACAGACACGCATAAATTCGCTTCATTCCACACCTCTCACAGGGAGCTGCCCTTGCGGCGGCTCTCTTTTTTCAGCAGAAAATAGTCCTCCGTCTCATTGCCCACTAAAAGCAGGATTTCTTCCGGCAGCAGGGTATTGGCCTGCGCTGTCCGCTCGAGCCAATCCCGGTCTTTGCCGCACCAGTGCAGATTTTCCTCGAGCACCTGACCGTCCAGCACGAAGGGGATAGTCGCGTGGCTGTGCTCCACTTTCAGCTGCAAGTCAGCGAGGGTAGCGGTCTCTTTCTCAGGGCGCAGTGCCGCCGAGAGACTGCCGTTCGTCTCCACCACGGCGTAGGAGACATCCCGGGGGTCAAAGATGTTTTTGCCGCGCAGTGCCTCCAGCAGGTCGGCAGTCGTCAGCCGGAGGGTGCGCAGAGCGTTCTGGTCGATTTGTCCGTCCAGGATGACCGTCTTGGGACGGCCCGACATCAGGTTGAAAAATTTCTGGCTGCGGAAGCTCAGCGCCGACCCCAGCAGCTCCAAAGCCGCGATGAGGAAGAGGGGTATGAGGCTGGCCGTCACCGGCACTTCTTCCGACTCGATGGAGATGGACGCCAGATTTGAGATGAGGATAGTGGATACCAGCTCTTCGGGCTGTAGTTCGCCCAGCTGACGCTTGCCCATCAGCCGCATGGCGAACAGAACGCAGAGATAGATGAGCAGAGTACGGAAAATCAGAAGCTTCACGAGAAGGCCCTCCTTGTGGGTTGAATAAGCACCGTTGGTGGGGGAATACTGGCAGAAAAAGGGGGATACCGTATGCTGCAGCTTTCCTCGTCGCTGGAAGAAAATCTGGCGGCGCTCAACGCTAGGTTTGGCGCTTCGGCGGATTTTTATGCCAAGCGCATCGAGCTTTATCACTGCCCGGGGGCCATCGTCCTTTTCGACAATATGGCCAGCCTCCAGTCACTCTGGTCGCTTTTACTGGACGCCGCCACCCGTCACACGCCCAGCCTCGAGCCGGAGCGGAATCCTCACAGCGGCACGCAGGTGTATGATTTGCTGATGAACCATTCCGGTCTGCCCGCCGAGGACGGCCCGGTCAAGGACATGGACGACCTCATCCGCCGCATGACCGCCGGCATGGCCGTGCTTCTGCTGGACGGGTGCAAAAAGGGGCTTGTCTTCTCGGTGCAGGGGCTGAAATCGCGCTCGGTGGAAGAGCCTTCCGGGGAAGGAAACCTTCGCGGCTCCCGGGAGGGATTCGCCGACCTGCTGCGGGTCAACCTGAGTTTACTGCGCCGCCTCATCCGTACCGATACCCTCGTGATGGAGACCGCACAGGCCGACTGTGCCATGAAGACCGAATACGCCATCTGCTACTGCAAAGACAAGGCCGGCAAGACGGCAGTGGCGCGGGTGCGCCGGACGCTCCGGGAGGCAAAGCCGGAGGTCCTGCTGGATTCCAGCTACTTTGTACCGTGGCTTTTCCCGGCCAGGTGGCGGCTGTTTGCCCCGGTGAGCTATACCGAGCGCCCGGCGTCCGCCGCTGCAAAGCTCTGCGAGGGGAAAATCGTCATCCTTGTCAACGGCAGCCCCTCGGCGCTGGTGCTGCCGTCCCTTTTCTGCGAGAACTTCGACTGCCTCGACGACTACGCCACCACGGCAGTTTTTTCGTCGTTCCTGCGTGTCCTGAAGTACGGCTCGTTTTATCTCAGCATCTTTCTGCCGGGCGTTTTTGTCTGTCTGGCGGTCTATCTGCCCGAGCTCATCCCACCGCAGTTATTATTCAAAATCGCGGCGGCAGAAAAGGCGACGCCTCTGCCGCTCTTTGCCGAGATGCTGCTGGTCATCATCTTGTTGGAGATCATCCGGGAGGCCGGGCTTCGGATGCCCCAGACGCTGGGCCACTCGGTGAGCCTTGTGGCGGCGCTCATCATCGGTGACGCCGCCATCGGGGCCGGACTGCTGAGTACGCCGGTCATCCTCGTAGCCAGCATCACGGCCATCTCGGTCTTTGTGACGCCCTCGCTGTACGAACCGGCCACATTGCTGCGATTGGGCGTTACGCTGGCCGCCGGTCTGGCCGGGCCGGTAGGTCTGGTGTGTGCGGCCTTGGGCGTGTTGGCCGCACTGACGTCCATCTCCGCGATGGGGGTACCCTATCTTTCGGGCGCAGTCTTTTCGGGTGACGGCGTCGTCCGCCGCAACTATCGGGCGCTGTCCCGCCGCCCATTCACCATCTGGCAAAGGAGGGGTTCCTGAATGCAGCAAAAACAGACATTCTCGGCCCAGACGCTGACACTCAGCGTCGCGGCGGCAGAGCTGGGCCGCGCCATCTTCGGGGCAGGGCAGACCGGCTCCGTCCGCGCCGTCCTGCTGAGCAATGTACTGGCGGCAGCGGCCTTCGTGCTCCTTGCCGCGCTCGTCTCGGTCAACGCCTCCCGTCTGAACCGCCCGGGCTTTGCAGGAAGGTGCATCTGTGCCGTCTTTCTGCTCTGGTATCTCTTCGAGCTTGTCCGGACGGCTGCAATGCTCCAACAAGCCTGCTGGGAACAGTTTACGTCTATGGCCTTCATCGGTCTGCTGCCGTTCTTTCTCTGGGCAGGGTGGAGCCTCGGCTGTGAGCTGTATGACCGGATGGCCTCCGTCCTCGGGTGGCTCGTAGTGCTGAGCATCGTGTTCTGTGTGCTGGGGCTGGCCGGACAGCTGCAATGGCAGGTGCTCGTGACAGGTGAGACGGCACATTCGTTTGTGCTTCCGGATGCATCTTTTTACCCGGAATATTTCTCCTTTCCGCTTCTCTGTATGAGCGAAAATAATGCGAAAATCAGTAAAAAGCCTGTCGTGTGGCTTCCAATCATCGCTGCCGTCATTTCCTCGGGTTATGCGCTGGGGCTGGCCCTTCTTTTCGGCGCACCGCAGGCTTACCCGGGCTATGAGCTGCTGCGGGCGTGGAGCTTCGGCGGCATCTCCCGCTTTGATGCCGCGTTCCTGCTCCTCTGGCTGGCGGCGGCGATCTTCCGCTTCGGCTTTATCGTCCGTGCCGTCCGGCTGCTCTGTGAGCGCCTTGCCGAAGGGCCTGTCAATGCGGAGGCTGCACGATGACCCGCCGGGGCTGGCTGCGGCTGATGGCCGCAGGCGTCCTCGTCGTCTGGCTCTGTCTCTTTTTGCATTGGGACAACACCGAAAAAAGCATGATACGCGCCCTTCTCGTCGAGACCAGCGGCGACAGCTGGACGGTGGGCCTGCTGTACCAGTTCCCGGAAGCCTCCGCCGATTCCTCCGAGGCCAAAGCCGCCATCCGTCTCTGCATTGGCCGAGGCCCCGAGCTTCCTTCTGCCATTTCTGCCGCCGAGGAAGCACTGCCCCAGCGGGCGGACTGGCGGCTCTGCGAGTATCTTCTGGCCGGGCAGGATTCGGTGCGGCAGACGCTGGCCGCCTGTGAAGAACTGTTTCTCCATCGACCCTACGGGCGGCTGGCGTCCCGGGTGTTCGGGGGAAGCTTTTCGGTAGAGACACTGAAAGAGCGGGCCGATGAATCAGACGTCCTGCCTGAAAATCTCCTGCAATGCGTCAAAAACACTGCCCCGGCCGCGCCCCGGCTCTATCAGCAGAGCAGCGGCTTCATCCTGCCTGTCGTGGCGCTGGACGACGAGGCTGCACATTACAGGCCCGAAGCCCTCGTTGTTACCCCTGAACAGACCGGCCGGCTGACCGAGTCCCAGACGGAAATGGCGCTCTTATTGCAGGGCAAAAGCTGGACGGATACAGGGGAGCATCGTTTTTTTCTGGAATCTGGGCCGCTCCGCCTGCGCCGGGCTTTCTGCGGCGTGGAGCGGGAAGGGGAGAGCTTTCTTCTCCGGGTGAACGCGCTCTCACGCAATAATGCCCTGCCCGCCGACGCCGAAGCAGAACTGGAAGCCCTCTGTGCGGACACCGTCCGCCGCTGCTGGACGCTGGGGCTGGACATCTCCGGACTCGGTGCGCATCAGGCACTGCGTGACGGTCACTTTGCGCTCACAACAAAAAACGTCTGCCCGGAAATTCGGGCAGACGTGAAGCTCATGAAATTTTAAGAAGCCGTTTCGAAGATCACGGTGATGGTGGTACCCTCGTCCACAACGCTGTCCAGCTTGATGCGGGCGTTGTGGATGCGGGCGATGTGTTTGACGATGGCCAGACCCAGACCGGTGCCGCCGGTGGCTTTGCTGCGGCTCTTGTCCACCCGGTAGAAGCGCTCGAACACGCTGGTCTGCGCCTCTTTCGGGATACCGATGCCGTTGTCCTTCACGGTCAGGGTGCAGTGACCGTCCCGGGTGCATGCCGTGATGATCTGGACTTTTCCACCGGGGCGGTTGTAGCGGATGGCGTTGTCGCAGAGGTTCTGGCACAGCTCATCCAGCAGGCTGCGGCTGCCTGTCACAGGGGCGCTTTCGCCGAGGTAGGTCAGGGAGATATAGGAGTGCCGGGCGTTGACCTTCTGGCGTTCCACGCACTCGCGGGCCACATCCAGCAGATCGACCGTTTCCATTGCAGGCGCAGCACCCGTCTCGCTCACATTGTCGAGGTGGGAGAGCTGCAGAATATCGTTGACCAGCTGTATCATCCGGCTGGCCTCTACATGGATCTTGCGGGCAAAATCCGGCGTATCCGCGGGTTTTGCAATGCCGGTCTCGATGAGCTCTGCATAACCGGAGATGCTGGTCAGAGGCGTTTTCAGCTCGTGGCTGACATTGGCCGTGAACTCCTGCCGCATTTTCTCGTTATTTTCCCGCAGCATCCGGTCGGAGTGGATGTTCTCGGCAAAGGGGATAAGCTCCTTGTAGGGGACATTCTCCTGGATGTGGTCGAGGTCATCGGTCATCTTGAGCACAGGCTGGACAAGGCTCTTGGTCAGCAGTCCGGCAATGATAGCGGCTGCGCCCATCATCAGGAAACAGCTCAGCACGATGGCAGGCAGAGCGGCGTCATAAATCGACCAGATCGTCTCAGAGTCCTGCGCCACCCGGAGGATGTCTCCGTTCGTCAGCAGCATGGCGTAATAATAAGTCTCATAGCCCAGCGTCTGGGAGTCGCGGCAGTCGCGGCCCACGCCGCTCTTCATGGCCTGTTGTATCTCGGGGCGGCTCAGATGGTTTTCCATCGGCTGGTTGGTGGCCGACTCAAAGAGCACACTGCCGTCCGAGGCGATGAGAGTAATGCGCAGCGAGCCGTCCACATAAGTTTCCAGCTGGCTGGGGTCGTCCACCTGCGCACAGCCGACGGCCACAAGGTCAGTTTCCCTCTTGAGGGCTGTCCAGGCCTGCTCCCGGAACGCCTTGTGGAACACAAAGATGCAGAGCGCAGCGGTACACGCCAGCCCCGCAAAGCCCATCAGAAACAGCAGATAGCTTATTTTTTCTTCCATGCTGCGTGGTTTCATTGCTCGAGCTCCTCCTCGCTGTCCGTCAGCTTGTAGCCCACCTTCCGCACCGTGCAGATGTACTTTCCGGCGTCGCCCAGCTTTTTGCGCAGGGTGCGGATGTGCATATCCACGGTCCGGCTCTCCACCGAGATGTCAGTACCCCACACCACCTGCAAAATGGTCTCGCGGGTGACGACAAGGTTGGTGTTTTCCAGCAGCAGGCGGAGCAGGCTGTATTCTTTGTAGGTCAGCTCCACCGGTGCGCCGCTGACGGTGACGCTGTGGCGGGCATTGTCCAGCAGGATCTCCCGGAAGCTGTAGACGTTGGGCCGCGCCTCGGGCTCTGCCCGGCGGAGGGCTGCCCGCACCCGGCTCAGGAACTCCATGATGCCGAAAGGTTTGGTGATGTAGTCGTCTGCGCCGCAGTCGAGGCCGCGCACGGTGTCCAGCTCGCTGGACTTGGCCGTTATCATGATGATGGGCAGACGCCGCAGGGAAGGGGCGGCGCGGAGCTTTTTCAGGATGGAGAAGCCGTCCTCACCGGGGAGCATCACGTCCAGAATGACCAGTTCCGGCGGCGTGGTGTGGACGGCCTGCCAGAAGGGTTCTGAGGACTCGAAGCCCACGGCCTCGTAGCCGTTGGACTGCAATGCATACTGCTCTAATTCACGGATGGCCGAATCGTCTTCTACGATATAGATCATGCCTGTTTGTCCTCCATTTCGGTGACGTTTTCGTCGGGGAAGAGATAGCGCTCACGGTAGCGGTTCAGGCGGCGCTGGAACTGCTCGCTCTCCTTGGTGGAGGCATGGCCGCTGCGCAGATCGTTGAGGTAGGCGTGGGTGTCGAAGCTGTCCTGCGCCACCTCGATCTGGGCAACTGCCACATTGCTGCAGTGGTCGCAGACGCGCTCGTAGTTGGTCAGCAGGTCTTCCAGCACGAAGCCATACTCGATGGAACAGCTGCCGGCCTGCAGGCGGGCGACGTGCCGTGCCTTGATGGCACGCACTAGCTCGTCCACGACGGTCTCCAGAGGCTCGACCTTGCTTGCCAGATGCAGGTCATCCTTGCGGAAGGCGTCGGTGGTGCGGTTCAGCACGTCCTGCACGGCGTCCTCAAGCACCTGCAGCTCTTCGCGGGCGTCGGTGGAGAAGTTGATCTCCTTGGTGTGCATCTCCTGTGCGGATTCCAGAAGGTTCACGGAATGGTCGCTGATGCGCTCGAAATCGCTGATGGTGTGGAGCAGAGTATTCACGCTCTGGCTGTCCGCATGGTTCAGCTCACGGCTGGACAGCTTGACCAGATAGGTGCCGAGGGCGTCCTCGTACTGGTCAACCTTGCTCTCCTCATCCCGGACTTTCTGGGCCAGCGTATCATCCCAGGTGTGGGTCAGGCTCATGGCCTGCATGACGCCCACACGGGCCAGCTCGGCCATGTCAGCAGTAGCAGAGTGGGCGCGGGCCACGGCCACAGCCGGGGTGTTCAGCAGACGCTCATCCAGCAGAGCAAAGCTCTCTTTTTCGGCGTCGTCGGGGATGGTGAGGATGGCCAGCTTTTCCAGACCATTTGCGAAGGGGAGAAGGATGATGGTGGCCGCGATGTTGAAGGCGGAGTGGACCACAGCAATGCCCCAGGCGGCGATGGTCTCGTTCACAAAATCAAAGTGGACCACAGCGTTCAGACCGTAGAAACCGCCCAGAAAGACCGTGACGCCGATGATGTTAAAGTAGAGGTGGACCATGGCGGCACGGCGGGCATTCTTATTTGCGCCCACAGAAGAAATCAGCGCGGTGACACAGGTACCGATATTCTGACCCATGATGATGGGGATAGCGCTGCCGTAGGTGATGACGCCGGTAGCGCTCAGCGCCTGCAGGATGCCGACGCTGGCGCTGGAACTCTGGATGATGCCGGTGACCAGTGCGCCCACCAGAACGCCGAGGATGGGATTGGAGAAGCGGACGAAGAGGTTGGTGAACCATGCCTCACCCTGCAGGGGTTCGACGGCATTGGACATGGCAGTCATGCCGGTCATCAGGATGGCAAAGCCGATGAGGATGGTGCCGATGCCCTTTTTCTTCTCATTCCTGCCCATATAGAGCAGGATGCCGATGAAGGCGAGCATGGGGCTGAAGGAGGTGGGCTTGAGCATCTGGATCCAGATGCTGTCACCCTGCAGGCCGGAAAGGCTCAGCAGCCAGCTGGTGACAGTGGTACCCACATTGCTGCCCATAATGATGCCGATGGCCTGATGCAGCTCCATGATGCCGCTGTTGACGAAGCCGACCACCATGACGGTGGTAGCACTGGAGCTCTGGATGATGGCAGTCACGCACAGACCGAGGAAGAAGCCCTTGAGGGGGTTATCCGTCAGCTTGCTCAGGATCTTCTGCAGATGGCCGCCGGCCTGTTTCTCAAGGGCTTTGCCCATGATGTCCATGCCGAACAGGAACAGAGCCAGACCGCCCAGCAGAGAAAAGACATTGAATAGAGTCATGTTTTACTCCTCGCTTGTTGAAGCTTGCGTTTGTACATCGACAGCGGCCGTAGAGGACCCGTGCAGGAGCATGTCTCAACTTTTTACACGACCTGCACTGGATTTCACCGGTCCTATCCCTGATTATGAGTATACGAGCGGAATGTAAAATCGGAAACCGGCGAAATGTAAAACTCATGTAAAGTGAACTCTATCCCTGTCTCCTATTATATGGTTTTGGCCCCCGGATGCAAGCGCTGGCGCAAAACCAGAAAAGATTCCTGAAAGAATTGTTGTTTTTGCCGCCCGTCTCGATTATAATAAGGAAGGATAAGCTGTGCTGCCTTTTGGTATGGCGGAGCACAGAGGATGCAGGAGGAAAAACGAATGGGGAATTTCGCTGTTTCGCTCAAGCGGCTGGTCGAGAAGGTCAGCCTCGAGGTCATCTATACGCCCTGCGATTTGGACAAGATCAGCGTCGAGATCGCAGAGGTCAACCGTCCCGGCCTGTTTCTGGCCGGTTACTACGATTATTTCGATAAGCTGCGCTTACAGATCATGGGCCTTGCGGAGATGAACTTTCTGGCCGGTCTTACGCCGGAAAAGCGCCGTGAGCGCCTTGACCGGCTGTTCCGCCAGCGGCCTCCGGCCGTCATCCTCTGCCGCAACGAGGAGCTGGAACCCTTCCCGGAGATGCAGGAGCTTGCAAAGCAGCACGGGGTAGCCCTGCTGCGCTCCAACGAGACGACCTGCACCATGATGGGCAGCCTCATCAGTGTGCTGAACCTTGAACTGGCTCCCCGCATCACCCGCCACGGCGTGCTGGTGGAAGTTTACGGTGAAGGCATCCTCATTCTCGGCGACAGCGGCATCGGCAAGAGCGAGCTGGCCATCGAGCTGGTCAAGCGCGGCCACCGCCTCGTCGCCGACGATGCCGTGGAGCTGCGCAAGGTCTCCAACCGTCAGATCATGGGGACTGCGCCGGAAAACATCCGCCACTTCATTGAGCTGCGCGGCATCGGCATCGTCAACGTGGCCCGCGTGTTCGGCGTGGGCGCGGTCAAGGTGAGTGAAAGCCTCGATCTCGTCGTCCAGCTGGAAGCATGGGACCCCACCAAAAACTATCAGCGCACCGGCTTGGAAAGCGAGTATTATGACATTCTGGGCGTCAACATCCCCAGCACCATCATCCCCGTTTCGCCCGGACGCAACCTCGCAGTCGTGCTGGAAACGGCGGCTATCAATAACCGCCAGAAGAAGATGGGCTATAACGCCGCCAAGGAGCTGCTCATCCGTCTGGGCCTGAACGACACGATGGACTGATTTTCTACCGATAGAGGGAGAACGAATGGAACGATTGAAACAGGCTTTGTCCGCTGCGGGCATTGCATACAAAGAAAATGAGCCGCTCAGCGCGCACTGCACTTTCCGCATCGGCGGCCCGGCAGATGTCTTTATCCTGCCGGAAAATGAGGCGCAGCTCTGCGCCGCCATCAAGCTGGCGAAGGAAGCGAATGTCAAGTATTATCTGCTGGGCAACGGCAGCAACATCCTGTTTGAGGATGCGGGCTACCGGGGAGCTGTCATCAATGTATCGGCCATGAAGAGCGCGATCGGCATTCTTGAAAACATCTGTTTCCCGGGCAAAGACCCGGCCCTGACTTACGATGCTGTCGTTGTCGGTGCGGACAAGATGCTCTCGTCGCTCTGCATGACGGCGCTGGAAAACAGCCTCACCGGTCTTGAGTTTGCCTACGGCATCCCGGGTACGGTGGGCGGTGCTGTCTACATGAACGCCGGAGCTTACGGCGGCGAGATGAAGGGCGTGCTAGTCTCCGTGCGGTATCTGACCGCAGAAGGGGAGAGCGTTGAGGTACCGGCAGAACAGCTCGACCTCAGCTACCGCCACAGCATTTTCGAAGAAAACGGCGGCTGCATCCTCTCGGCAAAGTTCCACCTCGCAAGAGGCAATGCCGCCGACATCCGCTCTAGGATGAACGACCTGATGGCCCGCCGCAAAGACAAACAGCCTCTCGACAAGCCCAGTGCCGGCAGCACCTTCAAGCGGCCGGTGGGCGCATTCGCGGCGGCCCTCATCGACCAGTGCGGTCTGCGGGGCTACCGCCATGGCGGCGCAGCCGTCAGTGACAAGCACTGCGGCTTTGTGGTCAATCTGGGTGGAGCGACCTGTGCAGATGTGCTGGCTCTGTGCGATGAGGTGCGTGCCATCGTGAAAGAAAAGACCGGCTACGACCTCGAAAAAGAAATTCGTGTGGTGAAAGCATAAAAGAAAGAGGCGTGCAAAATGAATCTTCTCATCGTCAGCGGCCTTTCCGGTGCAGGCAAATCTGTCGCCATGAATGCGCTGGAAGACATCGGCTTTTTCTGCATTGATAATATCCCGGCGGCACTGCTGCCCAGCATCACGGCGTTTTCGAAAGCGGGTGACAACCAGCTCAAGCGGGTGGCTCTCTGTATGGACATCCGCGGCTGCCGCACGCCGGAAGAAATCGAAGTGGCTCTTTCTCAGCTGGACGAGCAGGGGATAGAATATGAGATCTTGTTCCTTGATGCCCCGGACGATGTGCTGATGCGCCGCTACAGTGAGACGCGCCGCCGCCATCCGATGAGCATTTCCGACGGCCTTTCCACCCGGGAAGCCTTCCGCAGGGAGCGCGGAATCCTGCAGCCCCTCAAAGACCGGGCAGATTATACCATCAATACCGGCCTGCTCTCCACCTCGCAGAACAAAGAGCGCATCTGCGACCTGTTCAACCAGAACGGCGGCGCGAAGAGCGCCATGCGTCTGACGGTCATGTCCTTCGGCTTCAAGTTCGGCATCCCGCCGGAGGCGGACCTTGTTTTGGATGTCCGCTGTCTGCCCAACCCTTTTTATGTCCCGGAACTGAAGCATAAAACGGGCCTTGATGAAGAGGTCGTCGATTTTGTCATGAGCCACCCGGAGGCGCAGGAGCTTTTGAAGCGCTATGAATCGTTTCTGGAATATGCTCTTCCGCTCTACGTCAAGGAAGGCAAAAGCCAGCTCACCATCGCGGTGGGCTGCACCGGCGGCAAGCATCGCTCCATCACATTTGCGCGGAAGATCGCGGAATACTGCGAAAAGCTTGGCTACAAGCCCGGCATCCAGCACCGCGATTCTGTCCGTTGAAAGGATAAACATATCATGAGTTTTGCATCCCAGGCAAGGGAGGAGATCGCCCGGCGCAGTCTGCAGAAGGACTGCTGCGTCCGCGCTGCCGCCTATGGAATTGCCTGCTTCGCCAAGTACTTCGACGCCAGCGGGCTGGTGCTGCAGACGGAACAGGAGCTGACGACGCAGGTGGCTTCCCGGCTGTTTGCGCGCTGCGGCATACAGGGCGACATCATCGAGAAGCAGCGTCCCAGCGGGGTGGTCTATGAGTTCAGCATCCGCGCACCGGAGCAGGTGGCGCGGATGCACGAGCTTTTCGGCACCACCGGCACCGAGACGAGCCTGCAGATAGACCCCGGACTGATTCGCTGCCAGACATGCGTCAGCGCGTACATCGGGGCAGCCTTTTTGTGCAGCGGCACGGTCACTGACCCGCAAAAGGAGTATAACATCGAGTTCCTCACCAGCCGCACGAACCTTGCGCGCGACTTCGAAGCCCTGCTGGCGGAGCACGAGTTTGCGCCTCACCGCACCCGCCGCAACGGCGTGAACCTTGTTTACGTCAAGAGCTGCGACAATGTGGAGCGCATCCTTTCCTTTATGGGCGCGGCGGAGGCATCGGCCCAGCTCAGCGCCCAGAAGGCTGTCAAGCAGATGCGCAACCAGATCAACCGCCACACAAACTGCGATACCGCAAACCTGGGCAAGACGGCCCGCGCCAACGCCCAGACGCTCAAAGCCATCCGCTTTCTGGAAGAGCAGGGGGCGCTGAAAACGCTGCCCGAGACGTTGCAGCAGGCAGCAGCCCGGCGGCTGGAATATCCTGATTTATCGCTGGCGGCGCTCTGCGGATGCTTTGACCCGCCCATGAGCAAATCGGGCCTTTCTCACCGGATGAAAAAGCTGGAAGCGCTGGCCGACGCCCTGCGTCAGCGGCTCGAAGAACACACTGAAACAGAGGAGGCAGGAGCATGAGCGATGTGACCGAAGGGAACCGTCAGGGGAGAGACTTCGTTCATCTCCACATCCATACCGAATACAGCCTGCTGGACGGTGCCTGCCGTATCGACCAGCTCATGGACCGCGTCAAGGAGTGCGGTCAGAATGCCATCGCCATCACGGACCACGGCGTTATGTACGGCTGTGTCCAGTTCTATAAGGCCGCAAAAAAGGCAGGCATCAAGCCTATTATCGGCTGTGAGGTCTATGTGGCCACCCGCACTCGCTTCGATAAAGTCAACAAAATCGACGGCAACAACCATCTTATCCTGCTCTGCAAGAATGAGACCGGCTATAAGAACCTCATCAAGATGGTGTCCGCTGCCTTCGTGGAGGGCTTTTACTCCAAGCCCCGTGTAGACAAGCAGCTTCTTGAGCAATATCATGAGGGGCTCATCTGCCTGTCTGCCTGCCTCGCAGGCGAGATCCCGCAAGCCATTCTGGCGGGAGACTACGAGCGGGCAAAGTCCACGGCCCTGTGGTATCAGGAGCTGTTCGGCAAGGGCAATTACTACATCGAACTGCAGGACCACGGCCTCGAAGAGGATACTATCGTCCTGCCCCAGCTCATCAAACTGGCGCGGGAGACCGGCATCCCGATGGCGGCCACCAACGACTCCCACTATCTGCGGAAGGATGACGCCAAGATGCAGAGCATCCTGCTCTGCATCCAGACCGGCAAGACCATTCAGGACGCTGACCGGATGGAGTTCCGGACCGACGAATTCTACGTCAAAACGACGGACGAAATGTATGAGTTGTTCGCAATGGTGCCGGAAGCCTGCGCCAACACCCAGAAAATCGCGGACCAGTGCAATTTTGACTTCGACTTTGGACACACCAAAATTCCATATTACAAAGCCCCGAACGGGATGGACAATCAGGAGTTTTTCGAGAAGCTCTGCTGGGACGGCCTCGAGCGCCGCTACGGCTCGGACGTCCCACAGTCCAATAAGGACCGCCTGAACTATGAGATCGGCGTGGTCAAGTCGATGGGCTATACCAACTACTACCTCATTGTCTGGGATTATATCAACTACGCCAAGAGTCAGGGCATTCCGGTAGGCCCGGGCCGTGGCTCAGGCGCGGGCAGTATCGCGGCTTACTGTGTAGGCATCACCGACATCGACCCCATCCGCTACAACCTCATCTTCGAGCGATTCCTGAACCCCGAGCGCGTCAGTATGCCCGATTTTGACGTCGATTTCTGCTACGAGCGCCGTCAGGAGGTCATCGACTACGTCAACCGGAAGTACGGCGCAGACCATGTAGCCCAGATCGTCACCTTTGGCACCATGGCCGCCCGCAACGCCATCCGCGATGTGGGCCGCGTGATGGGTATGCCCTATCAGAGCGTGGATGTGGTGGCAAAGCAGGTGCCGATGGAGCTGAAAATGACGCTGAAACGCGCCTTGGAGGTCTCGCCGGAGCTGAAGCGGATGTACGACAGCGACCCGCGGGTCACAGAACTTATCGACACTGCGCTGAAGGTTGAAGGTATGCCCCGCCACGCCTCCACCCATGCGGCCGGCGTCGTCATTACCCCGGAGCCGACAGACTATTATCTGCCCCTGGCCACCAACGACGGCCTGCCTGTCACCCAGTTCAATATGACCGAGATCGAAGAGCTGGGCCTGCTGAAAATGGACTTCCTCGGCCTGCGCACCCTGACGGTCATCCGGGACGCGGAGGCGGCCGTCCAGAAAAAAGACCCGTCCTTCTCCATCCAGAAGCTGGATTATGACGATGCTTCGACTTATAAGATGCTGGGTCAGGGTGAAACAGAGGGCGTGTTCCAGCTCGAATCCTCGGGCATGAAACAGGTCCTCGTGGGTCTGCAGCCGCAGAACCTTGAAGATGTCATCGCTCTTATCAGTCTTTACCGCCCCGGCCCGATGGACTCCATCCCGACCTACCTGCGCAATCGCCACGAGCCGGATAAGATCAGCTATAAGACCCCTCAGCTGGCCCATATCCTCGACGTCACCAACGGCTGCATCGTCTACCAGGAACAGGTCATGCAGATATTCCGTGAGCTGGCCGGTTTCTCGTTCGGACAGGCAGATAACGTCCGCCGTGCCATGAGTAAAAAGAAGCACGCGGTGATGGAGGCAGAACGCGAGCATTTTGTCCATGGCTGCACCGAACCGGGCCACGAATGCCCGGGCTGTGTCGCCAATGGCATCTCCGAGGAAGTCGCCAACGAGATCTACGATGAAATGTCGAGTTTTGCGTCCTACGCCTTCAATAAAAGCCATGCTGCCTGCTACGCTTACGTCGCATTCCAGACGGCTTATCTCAAGTGTCATTACCCCAGCGAGTTTATGGCCGCATTGCTCACCAGTGTGCTTGACAATACCGACAAAGTCATCGAGTATTCGGGCGAGTGCGCCCGCCTGGGCCTCAAGGTGCTTCCGCCGGACGTCAATATCTCGAACGGCGGCTTCACGGCGGACAACGGCAAGATCCGTTTCGGCCTGAATGCGGTCAAGAATGTGGGCCGCAACCTCATCGAGCGAGTCGTGGAAGAGAGAAAAGAGAAGCCTTATTCGAGCCTCTATGATTTCTGTAAGCGGATGCACGGCACTGAGCTGAACCGCCGGGCCGTGGAATGCCTGATCAAGGCGGGTGCCTTCGACAGTATGGGCGTCAACCGCCACAGCCTTGTGGAAGCCGTGGACGGCATCATCAAGAGCGTGGAGAGCGACTCCCGCCGCAATCTTGAGGGACAGCTGGACCTGTTCTCGGTGATGAGCGGCGAATCTCAGACCGCCGACACCGACAGCTACGAGATAAAGCCCTTCCCGGAGTACAGCCACACCGAACTGCTCCAGCAGGAGAAAGAGGTCAGCGGCCTCTATCTGTCCGGCCACCCGCTGGACGCCTATCGGGAACAGTCGGCACGCTTTGCGTCCAACAGCATCAAGGAGCTCACCGGCGAGGACGCTCACAAGCTGGACGGCAATCATGTCCGTATCGTGTGTACCGTCGTCAAAAACCGGATGATGACCACCAAGTCCAACACGATGATGGCCTTCACCAGCGTGGAGGACCTGACCGGTACGATGGAGGTCATCGTCTTTCCACGGGTACTGGATACCTTCCGCGATGCGCTCAAGGAGAATGCCGTCGTGGTCATCGAGGGACGCCTCTCCGTGCGTGAAGATGAGCCTTCCAAGCTGATGGCTGAGAGCATCTCGCCCATCGAGGGCTACGACCCCAAACGCCCGCAGGCCAACCGCCCCGACCTCATGCGGGATGCCTCCCAGCGGCTCTATGTCCGCCTGCCGTCCCGCAGCTGCCCCGAGTATGCAAAGGTCATCAATCTCCTTGAGATATTCGACGGCGATATGCCCGTCATTTTCTATCTCGAGGATGTCAAGCAGAAGCTCGCCGCGCCCCGGAGACTCTATGCTTCGGGCCATCCACTGCTGCTCCAGGAGCTGAAACGTCTGCTTGGTGAACGCAATGTCGCAACAAAATGACATTTCTGTGCATCAATCATTATGTCTACGCTGTTTTCAAATGATTAACTTTGTGATATACTTGTCTAAGGCAAGCCATAGCAAATAGGTTGCATCGAGTCGGCCCGCATCTGTGGAAGAAGGGGATGCGCGCGCCCCGAGTGGTATGTGAAGAAACAAATTGGAGGGAATCTCTCTATGGAAAAGCAAATCAAGACGATCGGTGTTCTCACCAGCGGCGGCGACGCCCCCGGCATGAACGCAGCTGTCCGTGCCGTGGTCCGTACCGGCCTGCACAAGGGCTTCCGCATGATTGGCATCCAGCGCGGCTATAACGGTCTGCTGAACGGCGAGTGCTTCGAAATGAACCTGCGCAGTGTCTCGAACATCATCTCTGCCGGCGGCACCATCCTCTACACCGCACGCTGCCTTGAGTTCAAGACCAAAGAGGGTCAGGATAAGGGCGCAGCCAAGTGCCGTGAGCTTGGCATCGACGCGCTGGTGGTCATCGGCGGCGACGGTTCTTACCGCGGTGCCCGTGAGCTGGCCCACCGCGGCATCCCGATGATCGGCCTGCCCGGCACCATCGACAACGATATTGCCTGCACCGACTACACCATCGGTTACGATACCGCTATGAACACTGCTCTGGAGATGATCGACAAGCTGCGCGACACCACCCAGAGCCATGACCGCTGCAGCGTCGTCGAGGTCATGGGCCGCAACGCTGGTTACATTGCCCTGAATGTCGCCATCGCCTCCGGCGCTATGGCCGTGCTGCTGCCCGAGAAGGAATTCGATATGCAGCGCGACATCCTCGATAAGATCGTCGAGACCCAGCGCACCGGCAAGCGCCACTTCATCGTCATCGTGGCCGAGGGCATCGGCCACTCTCAGGAGATCGCCAACGAGATCCAGGCCCGCACCGGCATCGACACCCGTGCCACCATTCTGGGCCATGTCCAGCGCGGCGGCTCTCCCACGCTGCGTGACCGTGTGAACGCCTCTGCTATGGGCTACCACGCCGTCTGCCTGCTCGAGCAGGGCAAGTATAACCGCATCGTCGGCATGAAGGGTGAGGAGCTGGTGGATTACCCTGTAGATGAGGCTCTCGAGATGACCAAGAGCATCGACCCGGTCCTCGTGGACGTCTGCAATACGATCTCGATTTGAGTTTTTGAACATAGCGCAGAGCTGTATTTCTCAGAAAAAGGGGAAAGCAGCTCTGCTTTTTTTGTTTACGAAAAACACCGTTTTGTGGTATACTATCGCAAGAGAATCAAGACGCGGCGCTCTGTCCCGCGTCAGGCAGGAGAGTGGAACTGTGGAACTGGAACAAGCCAAGAAGCGCGTAGAGGAACTGCGCGCTGTGATCGAGAAGAATAACCGCCTTTATTACGACCAGGACGCCCCCGAACTCGAGGACTTTGAATACGACGCCCTGACGCGGGAATTGAAGGAGCTGGAGGCGCAGTACCCGGAGCTGGTCACTCCGGCTTCGCCCACCCAGCATGTCGGCGGCACCCCCAGCGAGCGCTTCGCAAAAGTGACACATGCCGTCAAGATGGAAAGCTTGCTGGATGCATTTTCCTACGATGAATTGCGTGATTTCGACCGCAGAGTGCGTGACGCGGGCATCGAGCCGGAGTATGTCGTCGAAATCAAGATCGACGGTCTTTCTTGCAGCCTTGAGTACGAGAACGGTGAACTGGTCCGTGCTTCTACCCGCGGCGACGGTGTCGTGGGCGAGGATGTCACCGCCAATGTCCGGGCTATCAAAAAGATACCGAAAAAGCTGAAGAATGCCCCTGAGTTTCTCGAGGTGCGCGGCGAGGTTTATATGCCCCATGAGGCGTTCCGGCACCTCTGCGCCGAGCAGGAATTGCAGGGTGCGGCACCCTTCAAGAATCCCCGCAACGCGGCCGCCGGTTCGCTGCGCCAGAAGGACGCCAAGATCACCGGGAGCCGCGGCCTTTCGATTTTTGTTTTCAACGTCCAGCAGGTGCGTGGCAAGGAGCTGACTACCCACGCGGAAAGCCTCGATTACCTCAAAAGTCTCGGCCTGCCGGTCTCTCCCCGCTACCACATCGTCCACGATATTGAGGACGCGATCAAGGAAATCGAGCAGATCGGGCAGAACCGCTCAAAGCTCGATTTCGACATGGACGGTGCGGTCATCAAGGTCAATGACTTCGCCCAGCGCGATCTGATGGGTTCTACCAACAAGTTCCCCCGCTGGGCCATCGCGTTCAAGTATCCGCCCGAAGTCAAGGAGACGACCTTGCGCAGCATCGAGGTCGCTGTGGGCCGCACAGGCGTATTGACCCCGACGGCCTGCTTCGACCCGGTCTTCCTCGCCGGTACGACGGTGGCCCGCGCGACCCTCCACAACGAGGATTTCATCCGCCAGTTCGGCCTCTGCATCGGCGATACCATTCAGGTGCGGAAAGCCGGCGACATCATCCCGGAGGTCATCGGCGTCGTCCATCACCCGGAGAACGCGGAGCCTTACCGGATGCCGACAGCCTGCCCGTCCTGCGGCGCACCGGTCGTCCATCTCGAGGATGAAGCCGCCCTGCGCTGCGTCAACCCCGAGTGCCCGGCCCAGTCTCTGCGCAACATCATCCATTTTGCCTCCCGTGATGCGATGGACATCGACGGCTTGGGAACTGCTGTTGCGACACAGCTGGTGGAAAAAAGCCTCGTCCATTCGGCAGCGGACCTTTATGATTTGACGCTCGAGCAGCTGCTGACACTGGAGAAGTTCAAGGAGAAGAGCGCAGCGAATCTCCTCCACGCCATCGAAAATTCCAAGCAGAACAATCTTGACAAGCTGCTGTTCGGCTTCGGCATCCGCAACATCGGCGACAAGGCCGCTGCATTGCTGGCTGAGCATTTCGGCACACTGGAAGCCATCCGGGAGGCGGATATTGAAAAAATCAGCGAGATCGACGGTTTCGGAGGCGTGATGGGTCAGAGCGTGGTAGAGTTTTTCGCAAAAGACGGCACCACAGACCTTATCCATCGTCTGGCCGACGCCGGGGTGAACATGACCTGGAAGGGCGAACCGAAGGGTGACAAGCTGGCTGGAATGACGCTGGTCGTCACCGGCACCCTCGAGACGCTCTCCCGCAATGAGGCGGAGGCTCTCATCGTCAAAAACGGCGGCAAAGCCAGCGGCTCGGTCTCCAAAAAGACGGCCTACGTTGTGGCCGGCACAGCGGCAGGCTCCAAGCTGACCAAGGCACAGGCCCTCGGCGTACCTGTGCTGACGGAGGAAGAATTCCTTGCCATGCTGCGGGATGAACCGGAAGCTTAAATAGAATCAACTCAAAAGGCTCATGCAGTGGGTGTCTCCACTGTGTGGGCCTTTTTTGCGTTCTAAAAACTCTGCCGCCGCATACAGTAGGAGCAAGAAGCCAAAATGACGAGACCGAAGGAGAAACAAGATGGACGAGTACTACCGCGCTGTTCGGGCTCTGCCTGCATGGCTGGCGCGGCCTTTGAGCGCCCTGCCGCCGGACACTGCAGAACAGGTACATGAGATACGCCTCCGGGTCGGCTGCGGAGTACAGCTGACCATCGGCGGAAAGCCCTGCTGCCCGGCGGAGCTGCCTGCGCTGCAGAAGCTCCGGCTGACGCCCTTGCAGATGGAAGAGATATTCGTCACCCTCTGCGGCGGGTCGGTACACAGCCACGAGACAGAAATTGCGGCGGGCTATGTCACGCTCAGCTGCGGATGCCGCGCCGGGCTGGCCGGACAGTTTTACTGCGCACCGGGGCAGAGCGCCGTCTTGCAGGAGCTGCGCTCGGTGAATATCCGCGTCGCCCGGAACCGGGAATTTCCTCTGCCACAGAAACTCCGGGATATTCTGCAGCAGCGATTTATCGGGATGCTCCTGATGGGGGAACCCGACAGCGGCAAAACGACCCTTCTGCGAGGTGTCGCCCGGGAACTTGCAAAACAAAACAAGGCTGTGGCCGTCATCGACGAGCGGAGAGAGATATTCCCCTCGGAGGAAAGCGCGGCGCTTCCGCTCGACATCCTCAGCGGCATCCCCAAGGGACAGGCGGTGCAGATGGCTCTGCGTACCCTCTCGCCGCAGGTCATCTTGTTGGACGAGCTGGGCGGGATGGACGAGCTTTACGCGCTGGAGCAGGGACTTTTCAGCGGGGTGGAATTTATCGCCACACTTCACGCCGCCAGCTGGGAAGAGGCTGCCCGCCGCCCGCAGGTGCAGTATCTGCAAACGTGCGGTGCGCTCCATGTGGCAGTGCTTCTGAAAGGCCGCACTGCGCCGGGGCAGCTGAAAGAGGTGCGTGTTTCGTGAAAACGCTTCGAGTCGTCTGTGCGCTGTTCTGGCTGGGCTGCGGCTGGTGCGCAGGGGATGCGGCCTGCCAGAATACGCGGCAGCATCTGGCGGCGCTGGAAAAGACGCTCTTGCTCTTGCAGCGTGTCCGGCAGGAGATCAGCTATCGTCACACGGACCTCGCCCTGCTTTTCCGCAGACTGAACCAGGAGGGGCTTGCCGCAGGCGAAAGCTTTCAGGCGCTTTGTCCGCCGCCCGATCTGACGCGCCCGGAGCGCGATTGTTTCATCGAGTGCTTCTCAGGCCTTGGCCGCACGGAGGCAGAGCAGGAGTGTCAGCGGCTGGCATTTTATCAGGAGCGTTTCACGCTGTTTTTGCAGCAGGCGCAGGAACACGCCCGCCCGCAGCTGGAATTGAGTCACAAGCTGGGATTTGCTGCCGGACTGGCGGCGGCCATCCTCTGCCTCTGATGAAAGATAGGGGGAATGTGTATGGACATCGACCTGATTTTCAAGATCGCGGCCATCGGCATCATCGTGGCGGTGCTCAACCAGCTGCTCATCCGCTCAGGCCGGGAAGACCAGGCCATGATGACCACATTGGCGGGGCTGGTGGTGGTGCTGTCCATCCTGGTCAAGCAGATCAGTGTTCTTTTCGTCACCATCAAGTCCCTCTTTGCGCTATGAGCGCCCTCACGATGCTGGGGCTTGCGGTGATGGGGGCTGTGCTGTACACCCTGTTCCAGAAAAGCGCCCCGGCTTTCGGGCTGTTCGTCTCGATGGGAGCCGCTGTCCTTGTACTATGGAAAATCAGTGCAGCGGCGCAGACCGTGCTTTCCGGGCTGACAAAACTGGAACAGCGGGCAGGCGGCGACGCCTTTTCCTGTCTGCTGCGGTGTACAGGTGTCATCCTGCTGGCCGATTACGCCCACTCGCTCTGCGAGGAGGCGGGAGCTGAATCGCTGGCGTGGTGTACGGCACTGGCCGGCCGGGTGCTGGTGCTTGCGGCAGCGTGGCCCCTGCTGGAAGAGATCGGCCAGAAGATAGGGAGCATCGCAGGATGAAAAGAGACAAGCTTTTCCGTTTGAGTCTGGCAATACTGTTCTTGTGGACGAGCCTTGCACTCGCGGCCCCGGCGGCGATGGCCGCTTCGAGCACAGCTCTGCCGGGCAGTTCTCTCTGGGAGCCTTATTTGCAGCAGAGCCGCATCGACCTCGAAAAGGCGGCATCCTCACCGTGGGAAACACTGAAAAGCTTTCTGCCCCGATCCTTCGGCGCACTGGTGCGCCAGACGGCAAGTCGCTATACGTCAGTGCTCCTGTTCCTGACGCTGACAGCGGTGCTGGGGCTCCTCGCCGGGGAATGCACCGATGGGGCATTGCTGGATCTGGTGGCGGCAGGCGGCTGCGGCGTCCTGCTCTGGGGGAGCCTGCTGGAAGAAGCCCAGAAGCTTTGTGAACAGGTGGAGAGCTGGCGCAGCTTTCTGTTGGGGTTCCTTCCCGTCTATGCCGGTGTCCTCACGATGGGAGGGGAAGGAGCAGCAGGCAGTGCGGCCAGCGGAGCGCTGCTGACGGCACTCTGCTTTCTGGCTCAGCTGGCGGCGGCCTTCGTTCAGCCGCTGCTCCACTGCTATCTGATGCTCAGCATGGCCTGCTGCGTCAGCTCTGAACCAGCTCTCGGCATTTTCTGCAAGGGCGTCGGCAGTGCGCTCCGTCAGGCGCTGGGCTGGGCCGGAAAAATTCTGGTGGCTCTGCTGGGCCTGCAGAGGGCTGCGGCATTCCAGCTGGACCGCTTTTCACTCCGTACCGGCCAGCTTTTGGCAGGGAGCGTCCCCATCATCGGGCAGACCCTCAGCAGTGCATCGGAATCCATCCTCGCGGGGATACAGCTCCTCAAGAGCGGGCTGGGGCTGGCAGCTCTGTCTGTGCTGGGTGCGGAGTTCGTGCCGCTCTATCTGGGGCTGATGATACAGCTGGCTCTTCTGATGGGCTGCAGCCTGCTCTGCAGCCTCACTGGCATCTCCCGCTGCCGCGCATTATTCGACTGTTTTGCCGAGGCAGTGCGCTGTATGGCAGCGGTGGTGGCGCTTTTCTTCGGGCTGGCGGCGGCAGGGGTGGCCCTGCTGTTCATCGTAGGAGGTGGTTCATGATGCAGGCACTGGAACGGGCAGCAGCAGTCTTCTGTACGGCCTGCATCTGCGCCGAGCTGCTCTCCCGCTTTGTCGGGCAGGGCTGGGGGCAGAAGTGCATAAAAGCGGTGGCGGGGCTATATATTCTAGTAGTCTTTGCGGATGCTCTGCCCGGCGCAAAGGCACAGTTTGCCGCATTGGAACTGCCGCAGGTGCCGGCGGTCTCGGTAGGCAGTCTGGAGGATGCTGTTCTGGCACAGACGGCAGAAGAACTCTCCCGTACGCTCGAAGAACGCTGTCTCAGCGAGGCGGGTGTTTCGCTCAGGCTGAATATCAGTCTGAGCCGGACCGCTGAGGGCGTGGAAGCGGCTGAGGTACAGATCGTCCCTCGGGACGCCGTCACTGCCTCGCAGAAGCGGGCAATCGAAACGCTGCTGGAAGGACAGCTTCAGCTGGGAGCGGAATGCATCAAATGGAACAGCCCCAGCGGGGAGGATGTGCCATGAACAACGAGCTTTTTTCGCGGCTGAAGGACCTCGCGCAGAAGGAAAACCGCGCCCGGCTGGCGGTCTTGCTGGGCGCGGCGGCCATGCTGCTCATCCTGCTGTCGGAGCTGTTCACCCCTTCAGAGAAGACCGCCGCAGCAAGCGCTGCCCCGGCGGATGACAACGTCTACCGCCAGCAGCTCGAGCAGCAGCTTTCCGACCTCATCACGCAGGTGGAGGGCGCAGGAAAGACTACCGTGATGATAACACTGGAAAGCGGAGAGGAGACCATCTATGCTCTGGACACGCTCTCGGGACAGACCCAAGAACAGCAGACCCATGTGCTGCTGGATGACGGGACCGCGCTGGCACAGACGGTCTGCGCCCCCAGAGTGTGCGGGGTGGCCGTGGTGTGCGAGGGCGGGGGAGATGTCCGGGTCGCCGCCCGCATCACCGAGCTGGTGGGGGCGCTGCTGGATGTCCCGTCCAACCGCATCTGCGTAGAGCAGCGCCGGGAATGATTTTTTGCAGCGATGAAATATAAGTTATGCAAGGAGGAGACACAAATGAGAGCTATCACCAAAAACACACGCAGGGTCACAGCGCTGACCCTTGCGGCCGCGCTGGTCGTGGCGGTATACCTTAACTGGCAGTATGCCCGCACCGGCATCGGCGTGGATGAAGAGGCTGTCAACGTCTCGGCGGTGGCTGTGGAGGGTGAGCCTGTGGCGGCACCCGTTACCGACGGGCTGATGACGGAGGCTGAAGCGGTATCCAGTGCCAACAAGAATTATGGGGAGGCCCAGCTCGTCAGCGTGGCCAACGATGCAGGAGCGAAATTCTTTGAGGAAGCCCGTCTCAAACGCCAGAAAGCTCACGATGAAGCGATGGACACGATCCAGAAGACCCTCAAGACCTCGGGCCTTTCCGCCGAGGAGAAAAAAGGCTATACCCAGCAGCTGACTTCCAACCTCGAAGACCTCAACGCAGAAAATGAGATAGAAACGCTGGTCAAGGCGAAAGGCTTTGCCGACTGCCTCTGCTTTTTGCAGTCCGGCCGGGCTGACCTGACCGTGATGACCTCCGGCGACGCGCTGACGGCAGCACAGGTGGCCCAGATACGGGACATCGTGCTCAGCAAGAGCGAGGTGACTGCGCAGAATATTACTGTGGTGGAAGTAAAGTAAGGTGTTGTATAAAACCGGAGAAAATGGTATAATGACATCAAAGACAAAAAAGTATCGATATATAGAGAAATAATGTGCGAAACTACACCAACACTACACCAGTGAAATCAAAGCAAAACACCAAAGCTCTGATATGACAACCAGCGAAGAGACGCAGGAGAGATCTTGTGTCTCTTTTCTTTTTCCCTCGGCATAAGCAAGTTCATGACGCAGGAGTCCATTTCCATTGTTACCATTTGATAAATCAAGATGTCGCGAGAGCACACTTGAAATTTATCAAAATGGAGTCAAGGAAAAATGAAACACGAGAAACCGGAACTCTCCAGAAAGAATCCCTACTGTCTGCCGAAGTATCGATACCTGGAACTCAAGAACTTCTGTTTCCAATACACCGACTGGAAACGGGCACTGGCGAGGCTGGATGGCTGGCGGGCGCAGGAGGGAGATATGGGTGGCATCGTAAAGAGCAACGTACCATCTGACCCGACTGCACGAGAAGGAACGCTGAGAGCGTACTATTCGCAGCACATTGAACTAATTGACCGCTGCATTGCCAAAATGGAACCGGCGCTCCAAACGTACATCCGGAAAGGTGTAACTGAAGGACTGTCTTACAGGAGTCTTCGTGCAAGGGGATGTCCGTGCGGCTCCCAGATGTACTACGACTTCTACCGCAAGTTCTTCTGGCTTTTGAGCATCGAACGCCAGTAACGCGAAAAATTCAGGCTCCTTTATGGACGAAAGTTCACGAAAATTGATTATGTAAAGGAGATTTTACTATGTTGAAGGCAAAGAAGAACTCTATGTATATTGACGTGACGGGTGTTGACGATATGACTGATCGCTGCACACTTATGGAAGAAATCATCCGCAGAAATTGCGATGTTGATCCGCGAATTATCAAATCGCTGGTCTTCAAACGGAATAGATGCGGTGACGAAAATCATAAGAAGTTCGACTATCAGCTCGGACTCGAAAACTATGACCTGTGCGGCATTGCACGGGATTTCAAACTGCTGAAGAGTGCAGGTATTATTGAACATGTAAGCAAAGTGACGAACTATATCGTTTACTAAAGGCGAGAGCCGTGGAGAGATCTGCGGCTCTTTGTTTTTTATTCGGACGCGAAAATAACTGACTCCTTTATGGAGGTGTTGACATTATGACATATACTGTTTATGAAGCTGCAACCTTAGTTGGTGTGAACCCAGAAACTATACGTAGATGGATTCGTAGCGGCAGGTTGATCGCTAGCATTTCAAGTAAAAAAGAAGGCTATATTATTAGCGAGGTAGATTTACAAAGAATGCATAGCAAAGACTTGGATGCCTTACGAGACGTTTATAAGGAAGAAAAGCTGGAAACGCAAAGGATAATAAGATTTCATGAAGCTATGTTAAAACATTATAAGAAACATCTTAAAGAACTGGAGGGGCGGTAACGCTTCTCTCTTTTTTTTTTTGAGACGCGAAAATTTCAGCCGCCTTTATGAAAGGTGGTAGATACTTATGTTTAGTCTGATTATCGCAATTCTGATCATTGTACTGCTGGTGAAGGCGATCGGCCTCATTGGCGCAAAAACGGAAGAGGTGAGACAGAGAACAAAGAGAAGACACTAAAGAGCGGGAGCTGCTGATCTCTCAGCAGCTCTTTCTTTTTTTGCGCAGGCGCGAAAATTTCAGCCTCCTTTATGGAAAGAAATGTTAATAATAGGAGGTAACTACTATGTTTAAGTATATTATTAAGGGTTTCGAGGAAATGATGGATTCTATCGAGAAGGGATTTAACGAGACGATGAACGTCTCTTACCCGGAGGTGGAACGCAATGAACTTGAGCTTATTACTGAATACTACATGGGTGTACGATAAAACATTTGACCGGAGACGGAGTCTGAGGAAACTCGGACTCTTTCTTTTTTCTATCCTAGAATAGAACATACACGCGAATTTTTCAGGCTCCTTTATGGAAGAAGAGGTCTTCCGAAGAACGAAAGGAGATTTTTTACGATGAAACATTACAAGAGAGTAAAGGCTACTTACGACCGCGGTTATGTGAACGCGATGGACAAGATACGTGTGTTTATCGAGAGCAACCAGAAAGTTATGTACATTGGTACAGGCGAGTATGCGAATGCCTCGACAGCGCAGGCATCTTACACGAACGCGATAAACCTGATCCGGGCCAGTGGTCTGGTACGAGCCGCTTGCAACAGAGGAGAATTATTTCTGATTCGCAACGACATCTGAGCCGACAAGGGCTGTGGAGAAATCTGCAGCTCTTTATTTTTTCATCACGCATTCGCCCAAAAGGCGGTGCAGAATATTACAAAGGAGAAAATCAAAATGGTGTATCTGGTTTACCTGCTTGCATTGATATTTATCGTGCTGGGCTTTCTGTTCGGTGTTTCGGTCGGGTGGAAGTGCGTACACGGCAGGAACGCGGTCGGGGACTTGATGATCGCCCCCGGAGACGAGAACGATCAGCCTTATATTTTTCTCGACCTGACGACATCCGTAGAATATCTGGAAAGCTCCGAATATGTGGTGCTGAAAGTGAAACCGCTGGAGACGCGAGAAAAACAGTCCGTTTAATGGAGGAAACTCCGAATTTACTGATAAAGGAGAAGATCAAAATGGAAAACAAAACATTATTGAACGAGACTTTGGAAAGTGGGATGGAATCGCTGAAAACGATGAAGCCCGGTTCTGAGGAGTATGTCGCTGCGGTGAACAGCCTGGCAAAGCTCCACGAGATGCAGATGAACGAGACTGCGGAAGAGAACAGCAAAACTGCGAAGGAAGACGAAATGCAGCTGAAGTGGCATCAGGTGGAAGCCGACGTGCAGAAGGCTGACTCTGACCGCAGGATCGAAATTCTGAAGACCGTGGGCGGCATTGCCGGAACGCTCATCATGGGCGGCTTATTCGTATGGAATCAGGTGAACGGATGGTTCAACGAGGAAGAAGGACACATTCCGCTGTCGCCGACATTCAAGGATGGTTCCAGAACTTTGATGCAGAACATCTTTAGAAAGTAAGGAGGACTGGAGAGTCTGAGGCGAAAGCTTCGGGCTCTCTTTTATTTTTATGAGATACCATGAAGAACCGCCCGACATCTGGACGAACTACTACGGCAAGGTATACCGCTGTGACCATCCGGTCTACCGTGTTTCGACCCTTTACATGGAACGGGACAAGGGGCTATGCGTCATCCAACAGCGCTACAACGAGGAAACCAAAGCGACCTACTGGGGGCCTATCGACCCGTGGCTGACCGACAAAATTTATCTGCGCAGCGGATTCAAGGAGTATTTTGATGCTCACGCAAAGAAGAAGGACTCGCATGGGTACTTTCCGACGGTCACTGTCCGACAGCTCATGTGGGCGCTGCGGATGAAGCCGCTGAAGAAAGAGCGATGGGAGACCAGCTTTGACCATGTACCGATTTGAGGGCCTTTATTTTTTCACTGGACTTTGATATAATATAAATAGAAGAATTGACTGGAGGTGCTTAAAAATGCCTGTATTATGTATGTTTTACGGCATTATTGTTCGGATGTACCGCGAAATAGGCGGGAAGCATAATACGCCTCACATTCACGCAGAATATTCCGGACAGGAAATCGTAGTTGCTCTGGACGGAACGATTCTGGAAGGAAAATTTCCTAAGAGCCAGATGAAGCTTCTGGATGCATGGATGGAGATTCACAAGGATGATTTGGCGGCAAACTGGAAGCTCTTGTCCAACGGCGAACAGTTCTTCCGCATTGATCCTCTGAAGTAAGGAGTGACTTTTATGTTGCAGCCGAAGCTTATTAAAGTTGAGCCCATTGATTCACTGAAGCTTCGCCTCTATTATGAGACTGGAGAAGTGAAGCTGTTCGATGTGACACCGTACGCAACCGGCTCATGGTATGGGCAGCTGAAGGATGAAGACTATTTCCGAACAGTTCAGATGCTGTCAGGAGGTATAGGCATCGAATGGCCTGAAGGTCAGGATATAGCCCCTCATGAGCTATACGAAAACAGTGTCATAGTAAAGAAAACTGCATAAGTCATTGATATTTTCGAGGAGAGCTTACGAGAAATCGCAGGCTCTTTTTCTTTTGCTCAAGACGCGAAAAATTCTCCTCATATTATGGGATAAAGCCAGAAACAAAGGAGAACGTATTATGAGCGAATCTATTGGTAAGAAAATTTGGAACTATACGATTTCGGTCGGGCAAATTGTAACGACATTCCTGATCGGGTGCGCTGTTGCACTCGTGATGTGGCTGTTCGTACAGATTTTCCGGCCATCGAAAGACTGATGTTTTTACGATAGACCGGTAAACGACAAGAAACCGGCTTTATCCGAAGAGAGCTTATGGAAACATAGGCTCTTTCTTTTTGTCCGGCGCGAAAAATACAGCTTCCTTTATGGAGGTAAGAGGGCTTACATTGAAAGGAGAAAAACCTGTGATGAAAGCTATTAAGAACTTTATGAACAAACCGATTACTTGGGGCGACAGCTTTAAGTGGAGCGGCATTGTTCTGGGGCTGTATGCAGCAGTCATCGGAGCATGTGTTGCTTACGAGAAGTATACGAACTACAAGGCTGAAAAGGAAATGTTGAAGAAGATGCAAGAGAGCAATCTGGAGGATAATATCTGATAGATACACGCCCGCTTATCTCTTTTTTTTTTTTTTTAATGGAGGTTGAACACTATGGAGGACATTATGATCATCCGCTCGAGCTTTATGCGCCGCATCATCTCGCAGATCATCAACAAGGCGCTGAAAAAGCAGATGCCGGGCGTAGAGGTGGAACTGAAAGATATTCATGTGAACTGGCTGGACAAGGAACAGAAGGTGCATCTGCATCTGGAGCTGGACGCCGACGTAACGAAGGCTCAGCTCAACACCATTTTGAAGAATGCCGGGGTGCTGTGACGCGAAATTTTCAGTGTGCTTTATGAGATGGGTAGTCTCAGAATTATATTTTGGAGGTTGAACAATTATGAAGAAAGCATTGAAAATTGGTATTATGGGAATGATTGGATTTATGCTGTTTATATATGGAGGACTGAACGGATACTGCATGGCATGGAGTAGACTCTATGATAGAGGAAACCACATTGGTGCATACGGACTTTCTTATATTGCAAGGCATACTTTCAGACCTGTATTTGCTAAGTACGTGGACGTCTTCATGGCAAGTTATACCAAATGGAAGAACTGACCATGAGAGCTTACGAGAAATCGTAGGCTCTTTTATTTTTGACGCGAAATTTTCAGTGTGCCTTATGAGATGGTTAGTCTCAGAATTATATTTTGGAGGTTTAATAATTATGAAGAAACTGGTTATGGCGATGATTGGCTGTATTGCAATCCGTTATGCGGTGGATACAATAGGTACTCTGTGTTATGCATGCGCATGGGGGGATTTGGTAGAATCCGAAAATGCTCAGGCAGCAGATGCACTTAATGACGTGTTTTACAAAAAGTATTGCAAGCGCAATCAGAAGGTCTTTAATTTTGCACAAAAGGCAATTATTGAACATATGAAAGAGAGCGAGTACTAATCAAAGAAGGGCTTACGAGAAATCGTAGGCTCTTTTATTTTTTCAAAATGGAGGTTGAACAATGAAACTGACGAAAACGTGCGCACGATTCCTGCGCAAGAACGCCGGGACACTGCTGGCTATCGGTGCATCTGTGGGCGTAGTGCTGACGGCCATCGAAACGGGCAAAGCGACAATCAAAGCCGAAAAGCTGGTGGAGCTGAACAAGGATGTGCCTGAGTACAGCATGAAAGAAAAGGTCAAGGACTGCTGGCAGTTTTATATTCCGGCGGCAGTGTTGGGCGCAGGCACCATCGCCTGCATCCTTGGTTCCAACGCGCTGAACAAAAAGCAGATCGCAAGCCTGACCGCGGCTTACATGGCGCTTGGCAAGAGCTACCAGCAGTACCGCAGGCAGGTTGCGGAGCGCATCGATGCGGAGGAAGAGGAAAAGCTGCGGATGGAGGCAGCAAAGGAGACGAAAGCCGAAGATGCCCAGCGAGACAAGGACGGCGATGTTATCCGGCTGTTCTATGAGCCGGCATCGAAAAGATATTTTCATGCTACCATGTCCCGGGTCATTGAGGCGTCTTATTACTTTAACCGGGAGTTGGCCACGAACGGCTGCATCTCGGTAAACGAGTGGTGCAATTATCTCTGTGCCGACGAACTGACCATAACACCCGAAGGCGACCAGATGGGGTGGTGCATTGACCAGCTGATTTATGACTGGGACGCCTACTGGATGGATTTTGAGTACGACAAGCAGATGACCGACGACGGGTTGGAGTGCTATTATCTGGCACCGGCACTTGACCCTGTAGAAAACTATCTTGATTATACGGAGGATACCTATCATGCATAAAATCAACTGGTGGAGAGTGGCAAGCATCGCACTGCTGGCAGGAAGCGCACTGCTGGGCTTCGGGCATGACCTGATCGAGGATCAGAAGAGCGAGGACGAACTGCGCGGCATGGTGCAGGAAGAAGTGCAGCGTCAGCTGGCTGAAAAGAACAGCACGAACTGACGCGAAAAATTCAGTCTGCTTTATGGAAGAAAATCCAAACTGAACAAATAAAGGAGATTTGAATTATGTATAATCGCAACTATTACGCTCAGGTAGATGGTGCTATGATGAGGTTATGGAAGGACTTCGGCAGGAGACTGCTGCACGTGCTGGACGGCACGATGCGGTATGTGCTGACCCTGCCGATCAGACTGTACGAATACATCTACGACACCATCGCCGGAGAACTGGAAAGTGCGCGCGGAAGCAGGATTCGGTTTCAGAACTTGAAACGGGATGGACACATCTGAAAAGGCGGGAGCTGTAGAGAAATCTACGGCTCTTTCTTTTTATAAATTCATTGATATTTTTGGAGGTACGAGCATGAACTTGAAAGCACTGACCAAAACGGCGAGGAGGACCCTCAGCCGGAACAGCTCGAAGATCTTGCTGGGCTTAGGCATCGCAGGCGCATTTACGGCGGTCGGCTTTGCAATCTCGGCAACACCCAAGGCCATGATCCTGCTGGACGAGAAGAAGAAAGAGCTGGGCGTCGAGAAGCTGGACGCCAAGACCATCATCAAGACGGCAGCGCCGGTGTACATCCCCACGGCCATCTCTATGGGCATCTCGACCGGCTGCATCATCGCAGCGAGCAGTGTCAACGACCGGAGAAACGCTGCACTGGCAGCGGCTTACACCATGTCGGAGACGGCTTTGCGGAGCTATCAGGACAAGGTCGTGGAGACGGTTGGGTCGGAGAAGGCAAAGGAGATCAAGGAAGCTGTCGCGCTGGACAAGATGGCGAAATGCCCGGAGCCGAAGAATCCTCCTGTGGCAACGCCCCAGAAGCCCGACATCAGCAACGACTTTTACAACGAACCGGTCAAATGCTGGGAGAGCCTTTCCGGGACATACTTCTTCACGTCCAGAAACATGCTGGAAAAAGCCATCAACGGTGTGAACAAGCAGCTGCTTAGCGATTTCCGGGTCACGGAAAACGACCTGTTCGACTATCTGGGCATCGACCACAACCGGAACGGCGACCTTCTGGGCTGGGACACGGAAACGACTCTGGAGATCAGCACCTTCTATACATCGAAACTGGATGAGGATGGAGCGCCCTGCCTTGTGCTGGATTACAGCACTCCGCCCAAGTGGCTGGGGTATTGATATTTTGAGACCCCGGCGCGAAAAAATCAGTGTGTCTTATGGAGGTAATACTCCGACATTATAAACTTATTTATAAGAAAGAGGTAACAAAAATGGACGAAATGAACAATGTGACTATGGAGAACGAGACTTCTATGATGGAGAACGCTCCTGTTGAGAACTTGGTTCCCGTTGAGGCGGAGAACTATACTTCGGACTGCGGCTGTGAGAGCAATGCAAACCTCGATCTTGGCAAGATCGTCAAGATCGGTGTTGGTGCTGCGCTGCTCATCGGCGCTGGTGTGAAGTATGGCATCCCTGCTGCAAAGAAGGGTTTCAAGCACATCAAGGAGAAGATGGCCAGCAAGAAGGCGAACAAGAACGAGGGCATCGACATGGAGTCGAAGGATGTGACTTCTGACGAGGAAACTTGTGAAGAAGAATAATGTTTGGTAAGCGAGAGCTGTAGAGAAATCTGCAGCTCTTACTTTTTTATTTTGAAAGGACGACAACATGGCAAAAATCGATATGCCCACGAGCAGCCTGAACCAGACCCCCGGGCAGCAGCCGAAGAAAAAGCTGGAGAAGGTGACGACCGGCAAGGTCACAGTGCGCCAGCAGACTGATATTCAGAAGGTGGCAAGCGCATTTCTCGCAGAAGACCTTGCCACTGTGAAGGAGCGCATCATCAACGACTATGCCATCCCGATGCTGAAAAACGGCATCTGGAGCATTTTCAGCTCGGCACTGAGCCTTATGATATTTGGAGAGGACAAATCCCGCTCGCAGAGCTCAAACTATGTGCGCGGCTCCAGCAACAGCTACGACCGCTATTACGCCAACCCCAACCGGAGTCAGCCGGCGAACCAGCGGGTCATCCCGAACTGGCAGAACCTGACCTCGGACTCCCGGGCAGACATGGAAGGCATTCTCGACCAGATGTGGGAAGCCATCCGGGAATATGGGCAGGTATCCATCGGCGACCTCTACGATCTTGCGGGCATGACCTGCAACTTTACCGACAACAAGTATGGCTGGAAGGACTTGACCAGTGCATACATCAAGAACGTCCCCGGCGGGTACAGCATCGTGTTCCCGAAGCCGGTGCCTCTGACTTAACAGAAAGGACTGATATTTTATGAAAAAAGAAGAAATGATGCTCAAGGCGACCCAGATGCTGGCAAAGGGCAAGTTCAAGCTCAAGAAAGCCGGCCCCACCATTATGATCGTGGGTGCGGCCATCGGCGGCGTGACGGCGGCTGTTCTGGCCTGCAAGGCAACGCTCAAGGCAGAAGAGATCATCGCAGAGCACAACGCTCAGATCGAGACCATCCACACCACCAAAGCACAGGTGGACAGCGGCGAAATGCAGCTGAAAGATGGCGAGACCTACACGGCAGATGATATGAAAAAAGATATTACTGCCACTTATGTCCACACCGCCGTATGGCTGGCAAAGGTCTATGCCCCTGCGGTGACGCTGGGCAGCCTCTCGCTGGCCTGCATGTTCGGCAGCCATCATATCATGTCTAGGCGCAATGCAAGCCTGACTGCGGCCTACATCGCCATCGACAAGGCCTTCAACGAGTACAAAGGCCGTGTTACGGAGCGCTTTGGCGACCGTGTGCAGCAGGAGCTGGAGCACAGCATCAAAGCTGTTGAAGTGGAGTCCACGGCAAAGAACGAGGACGGCACCGAGGAAGTCATCCGGGAGTACGCAGATGTTGCGCGGGATGCCAATGATCCGTACTCCATGATTTTTGACGAGAGCTGCAGCCTCTGGGAAAAGGACTCCATGCTGAACGCCATGACCATCCGGAACGTGGAGAATGCGGCGAACCGTCGGCTCAGAACCAACGGCCATCTGTTTCTGAACGAAGTCATCGATATGCTGGACCCCTACGGCAAGGGCTGCCACCGGACGGCGGTCGGTCAGGTCGCGGGCTGGGTCTATGATCCGAAGGACGAGACGAAGCAGAACTGTGTCAGCCTCGGCACGCACTGCTATGTTCCGGGCAATGAAGCTCTGAACGACTTTATCAACGGCGACGAGCGTTCTGTGATACTCCACTTCAACTGCGACGGACCCATCATCGACAAGATCTGAGACTGATATTTTGGAGGGATAGCTATGGCAAGGATCGCAAAGAGACTCTCTTATGTATTCGCAGTCATGGCCGGGGTGTGCTTTGCTTCCGGTCTGGCTGTTCTTGCTGAGTGAAAGGATATTTGCTATGGACAGTTTGGAAAACGTGTTCCTGTTTCTGGACTATCTGACCGACACCCAGCGCAAACGCCATGTTGTGGGAGGCGTTCTGATGAGCGTCTCCCTTTTCTTTGGCGGGCTGGCATTCACCCTGATGACCGTAAAAGGAGACCCCGATGAAGAACGCAATGCATGATATTCTGCTCTTTGGCGCTGGATTCGCAGCCGGAGCTTACTTTATGCACACTGTGATGCGGCGTGCCTATGACGAAAAATACAGGAAGGAGGCGCAGGACTTGAAGGCGCACTGGGAAAAGCGGGAAGCCAATCTCGACGAAGAAGTCGAGAAAAAGGCAAACCAGAAGGGCTTTGAGCTGGCGATGGGGCCTTACCGCACCGAGAGCGACCCGGAAGATATTCGGAAGCCGGAGCAGGCAATCGAGATCATCGAGCCGGATGAGTTTGGCGCAGATGAGAATTATGAGACCAGCTTTCTGAGCTTCTATGCGGATGGCAAGCTGGTATTCGACGGCGAAGACGAACCGATGGATGAGGATGATATTTCCAGAGCCATCGGCGATGAGGCCTTGAAGCACTTTGGCGAGTTCATGCCGAGCACCATCCATGTCCGAAACCACAACTATCACAAGGATTACGAGATCCTGCAGGTGAACCAGAGCTTCTGTGACCTGCACCCGGATGAGGAGGACGAATGATATACACGGACCTTGCCGGTCGATATTTCGACTGGCTTTATGAGCGGGTCTGTGGAGACTGGGAGCCGAGGGGGCTTTCGTTCCACAGACTGCTCACTTTCTTATACAACCAGAACTTTACCCCGTCTTGTGAGCTGGATGGGGCTCGCGCAGAGGACGGCCTCGACCTGCGATACCGGTTTGCTCAGACGCAAAATGTCGTGTATCAGGACGTTCAGGACGCTTTCGCCGGTATTCCGTGCAGCATGCTTGAGATGATGGTGGCACTGTCCATCCGCATCGAGGAGCATATTCTGGAAGATGCTGCATCCGGAAACCGGGTGGGACAGTGGTTCTGGAATATGGTCGTGAGCCTTGGGCTCGTGGCCATGGACGACACCCGCTTCGACGAGGAGAGGGCGCGGAGTGTGCTGGACCGATTCAATGCCCGGGAATATCAGCCCAACGGTGCGGGCGGACTTTTTACGCTGATGCATCCGACAGAGGACATGCGGACCATTGATATTTGGTACCAGCTGATGGGCTGGCTGGCGGAAAATGAAGCCTGATATTTATGTATCGAAGGTCTGCATCACGATGGAAGGGGTTATTGAACAATTTGTCGATGATGAAAGAGTTTTGATGCGGATCACATCGTGCCGAAACACGGAACACATTGGTCGGCTGATATTTACCGACCTGAATTACTGGAGGAAAATGAACAATGGAAATGATGAATGTCATGTACGAACTGGCGACCACTAAGTCGGCTCTTGAGATGGCGGAGACGGCCATCCGGAAGCAGCGCGGCAAGCTGCTGCGGAAGAATATCCTCATCGCCGGGCTTCTCTGGTTTGGCTTTACTGCCTGCAGGATGCTTGGCGAGAGCGACGAGAAGCGCAACGAGGCAGAGGAAAACGCCAGGACGCTCAAGGTAGCACTGGCTCGCACGCAGCAGGCGCTGGACGAGGCAAACAGCAAGAACGTCGAGCAGTTCTGGGCAGAAGACAGTGTGGGTGAGCCGGAACCCGAAAAAGATATTTGCTGCGACGGCAGGGCCAGCATTACGAAGAAGCCGGAATAAATCTCACAGAAAGGAGGAAATCGATTCATCATGAGCGATTTCTTCAAAATCGACACCCGCCCGGGAAAGCGGGGCGTAACGGAGATTTATCCGAAGTTCATCGTCGGTAAGCCGAACGATTTGATGATACGTGGCTCTGACTTCTACGCCATTTGGATGGAAGAACGAGGGCTTTGGAGCACGGACGAGCAGGACGTCATCCGAACCATCGACCGGGAGCTGCGAATCTATGCAGATGAGTACCAGAAGACCCACGACAACGGCTTTCACGTGTTGTATATGTGGGATGCAGAGTCCGGCATGATCGACAACTGGCACAAATACTGTCAGCGGCAGATGCGGGATAACTTTCATCCACTGGACGAGGTATTGATATTTTCCAATACCCCGGTCAAAAAGGAAAGCTATGCCTCCAAGCGTCTGCCGTATCCGCTGGAACCCGGGAATATAAGCGCCTATGACGAGCTCATGGGCGTTTTATATTCTCCGGAGGAACGCGAAAAGCTGGAATGGGCGGTTGGGTCTGTCGTGAACGGCGATTCCAAAAAGATACAGAAGTTCGTCGTGCTGTATGGTGCTCCAGGAAGCGGCAAGTCTACGGTGCTGAACATCATAGAGAAGCTTTTTGAAGGCTACTGTGGTGTGTTTGATTCAAGGGCGCTGGGCTCATCCTCCAATGCATTTGCGCTGGAGGCCTTCAAGTCAAACCCGCTGGTATCTATTCAGCAGGACGGCGACCTTTCCCGCATCGAGGACAACACCCGGCTGAACTCGCTGGTCTCCCACGAAACGATGCTGGTGAACGAAAAGTTCAAGAGTCAATACCCCACAAGGTTCAACTGCTTCCTCTTTCTTGGCACAAACAAGGCAGTCAAGATAACCGATGCGAAATCGGGTCTTATCCGAAGACTTATCGATGTGACCCCCACGGGAGATAAGCTGCCTGTAAAGAGGTATCTTGACCTTGTGAACAAGGTAAATTTTGAGCTTGGCGGCATTGCGTGGCACTGCAAGGAGGTCTATGAGGCAAATCCGCGCCAGTACGACGATTACATCCCGACCCGGATGCTGGGTGCGTCCAACGACTTCTATAACTTTATGCTGGACTCCTTTTATATTTTTAAGAAGGAGGACGGCGTGTCGCTAAAGCGTGCGTGGGCCATGTACAAGGACTACAACACCGAAACGAATGTCCAGTATCCGTATTCGCGCAGAGCATTCCGTGAGGAGCTGATGAATTATTTCTCCGATTACAAGGAAAGGGAAGCCGATGTGAACGGGGAGCGCGTTCGGAGCTACTATAGCGGCTTCAAGGTGAACAAGTTCCCGGAGTTCGCCGAGGCCCCTCAGGGGAAAGCTGAGGAGAAAGACCCTCCGTCTCCGTCATGGATCGAGTTCAAAGAGCAGCACTCGCTTCTGGATGATATTTGTGCGGGGTGTCCTGCGCAGTATACCAATGATGGAGGAACCCCGACCGATAAATGGGAAGATGTCCGCACGACGCTGGCTGAGCTTGATACGTCGAGGCTCCATTACGTGCGGATCCCGCAGGAGCATATCGTCATCGACTTTGATATTCCGGGACCGGACGGAAAGAAGTGCTTTGAGAAAAATCTCAAAGCAGCATCCAAATGGCCCCGGACTTATGCGGAGCTGAGTAAATCTGGTGCGGGAATCCATCTGCATTATATTTACACTGGTGATGTTGCAAAGCTCAGCCGCATTTACGACGAAAACATCGAAGTCAAAGTATTTACCGGAAAATCTTCACTGCGGAGAAAGCTGTCGAAATGCAATGATATTTCGGTGGCGTCCATCAGCAGTGGTCTACCATTGAAGGGAGAAAAAATGGTCGATGCAAAGCAGGTCCAGAACGAAAGGCATCTGAGGATACTGATCAAAAAGGCACTTGCCAAGGAGATCAGCCCTTACACGAAGCCGAATGTGGATTTTATTGCCCACGTTATGGAGGAGGCATACGAGGGCAATGTGGTCTATGACGTGGACGATATGCGCAATGCTATCCTGCTCTTTGCCGCAAGCAGCACGAATCAGGCTGATATTTGCGTCAAGACGGTGGCAAAGATGCATTTCAAGTCCAAAGAGGAAGCAAAGAGCGAGACTGATATTTCGGAGGCCCCTATCGCGTTCTTTGACTGTGAGGTTTTTCCGAACCTTTTCCTCATCAACTGGAAACTGGCGGGCGAGGATAAGCCGGTTCATCGCATGGTGAATCCTACCGCCAGCGAGGTCGAAGCGCTGACAAACTACCGGCTCGTCGGCTTCAATAACCGCAAGTACGACAATCATATGCTTTGGGCTTGTATGCTGGGGTGGACGACGGAACAGCTCTATGCACTGTCGAACCACATCATCAACGAACATACCGGTTTCTTCGGTGAGGCGTATAATCTGTCTTACACGGATATTTACGACTTCTCTGCCAAAAAGCAGGGTCTGAAGAAGTTCGAGATTGAACTGGGCATCCATCACCAAGAGCTCGGCTTACCATGGGACCAGCCCGTGCCGAAAAGCCTTTGGGACAAGGTCGCGGAATACTGCGACAATGACGTTCTGGCAGCAGAAGCCGTGTTCAACGCACGTCATGCAGACTTTGTAGCCCGGGAGATCCTGGCAGATATTGCCGGACTGACGGTCAACGACACGACCAACACATTGACCACGCGCATCATCTTTGGTAAGGAAAGGCACCCGAAGCTGGTTTACACCGACCTTGCGACCGGAGAACAGGACGCTTTGACCGAGGTCGAGCCTGATATTTTGGTGTCCAAAAACATCATCAATGCCTTCCCGGGTTACGAGTGGACCAAAGGCGACGATGGCCGAATGCACAACATGTTCCGTGGAACCGACCTTGGTTTGGGCGGCTATGTCTATGCCGAACCTGGCATGTACTGGAATGTCGCGCTGCTGGATGTGGCATCGCTGCACCCGCACTCGGCGGTCGCCATGAACTACTTTGGTGAGTACACCAAAAACTTCAATGACCTTATGGATGTGCGTATCTATGTCAAGCATAAGGAGTACGACAAGGCCAAGAAGCTCTTTGGCGGGAAGCTGGCCAAGTATCTGGATGACCCTGCACAGGCGAAAGCTTTGGCACAGGCACTGAAGATCGCCATCAACTCGGTGTACGGATTGACCAGTGCAACCTTCGACAATCCGTTCCGCAACCCCAAGAACGCCAACAACATCGTGGCGCTTCGAGGGGCTTTATTTATGCGCACTTTGCAGGATGAGGTACAGCAGCGTGGTTTCACGGTTGCCCATATCAAGACCGACTCCATCAAGATCCCCGGTGCTACGCCGGAGATCATCGACTTCTGCATGAAGTTTGCAGAGAAGTACGGCTACCAGTTTGAGCATGAGGCTACCTACGAGAAGATGTGTCTCGTGAACAATGCAGTCTACATTGCAAGGTATATGGACGCAGCTGACTGCAAGGCTCGGTATGGATACGTGCCGGGGGATAACGAGAAGGAAGGCGGAGAGTGGACGGCCACCGGTACTCAGTTTCAGGTTCCGTATGTGTTTAAGACGCTCTTCTCTCACGAAGATATTGTGTTCAACGATCTCTGCGAGACCAAATCGGTGTCGAAGGGCGCTATCTACCTCGACAAAAGCGAGGACTTGGCCGAAGGAGAGCACAATTATATTTTTGTCGGGCGCGTTGGCCAGTTCTGCCCTATCAAACCCGGATGCGGCGGCGCACTGCTTGTGAGAGAAGCCGGTGCCAAAGACAACGGTGAGACCAAGTATGACTCTGTGACAGGTGCGAAAGATTATCGCTGGTTGGAAAGCGAGATGGTCTATAACCTGCATCTGGAGGACACTATTGACCGGTCTTATTTTGATAAGATGGCAACGAAAGCTATCGAGGCCATTTCCGAGTATGGTGACTTCGAACAGTTCGCTTCCAACGATTCTGGTGAACCTCCTTGGCAAAAGCCTGATATTCCGTGGGACGATGTACAGGATGAAGCTGCACAGAATTTTAATGTAAGATAAGGAGATTGATATTTTATGGCGAACAAGCTGTATGATTCCAAAGGACAACTGATTGGCTATATCGTAACCGTCGCCGTCGAGAAGAATCTGCCCGACGACCTGACGAGAGTGATTCTTCATACTGGTCACGAACTCATATTTCGCCCGGGTGAGCTGATCGCTGATCGGGGCGGTAATTGGCGTATTCGTTATGGAGGGCTCAATGCGGGTAAGAAGAGTACTTCTGCTACGAATGCAGCTGCTATCAAGAGAGTCATTTTCAATCCTCCGGCTACTATCGTTTACTGGTCGGACTGCACCAAGACCGTTGTGAAGTGCAACGTCAATGATATTTTCGATCCGGAAAAAGGCTTGGCTATGGCTATCGCGAAGCGGTGCGTAGGCAATACCGGTGCATATTATGCTGAGATCCGGCATTGGGTCGCTGAATGCGGAAAGGACTATCCTGGTAAGCCCTATACGGAAAGCTCTTCTGTCGAGAATGATGCGCTCAAGAAGTACATCGATCAGGCAAAGAAGAGCTACGAAGCAGCTTTGGAGGCGGCAACAAAAGGCAATTCTGCAAATTTTCTGTCTGAGATGGGCCGAGTGTCGGCCGCGCTTTCCATGCTGGAACTCGAAATCAACAAGTAAAAAGGAGACTGATATTTATGTACACCAAGCGTCAGAAAGTTAACATCGATGACACCCGTTTCATCTTTACCACCAATTTCTCCGGCGACCCGAGCCGTGACCGCTTTGGCTCGGACAAGCGCCGCGTCAATGTGGTCATTCCTACTATGGATCTGGTGAATCACCTCATGGATCTCGGCGTGAAGGTTCGTCAGACCAACCCGAATCCTGAGCGCACCTACGACGAGCCGTTCGTTCCGACCTACTTTGTGCCGGTGACGATCAATATGGATTCCAAGTGGCCCCCGCATGTCTACTGGGTCACTACTTCCGGCAAGAGGCTGCTCTGCAACATTGATACGATCGGCCAGCTGGACTTTATCCGGGTCAAGAATGTCTGTCTCCAGGCAAACCTTGTTGAGAAGCGCAACAACCCGGGTGAGTTCAGCCTGTATGCGGATGTGATGTATGTAGAGCAGGATGCTGACGCTGATCCGTATGCAGAGCGCTATACCCGGTTTGCGGCTCCTGAAGCAGACATGGCAGAGCCGAGCGACCACACCGAAATTCCGTTCTGAGGTGAAGCATATGAAGAAACTGTTTATCAGCTGCCCGATGAAAGACCGTACCGAAGCCCAGATCCGTGGGACCATGATGCAGATGCACAACATTGCCGAGGCTGTCTTCGGCGAAGAGCTGGAGGTTATCCAGACCTATATTCCTGATCCTCCGAGTGGCATGAACCAGGCACTCTGGTGTCTCGGCGAAAGCATCAAGATGCTGTCGGAGGCCGATTACTTCATCGGCGTATATGATGAAGAGAAAGCGTACCGTGGTTGCGCAATCGAGAACCAGGCCGCAAAGACTTACGGCATTCCCAGTTACACCATCAACCTGAACTATGTGGCTCGGGATGTCGTCGAAGCACGGGCGAAAGAAGCTCGTAAGTATAGCTGCTTCGGTTACTAATCAATGATATTTCGAGTGCCGGGGTCAGTCCTTGGTCCAATGCTCCAGCCGGTGAGTGCCCACGTCGCAAATGGTGGCTCTAAGGAAACAGCTCGATTTATATTTTTGATGTGCAATTTGGGAGGTTGACAGTATGAAAGTTCTGAGGGTTCGCCCAAAGCATTACCCTGAAGTGATCGACATTGACTGTTCTCTGGAATCGCTCCAGAAAGAGGTGGAAGGCCCGATTCAGGCTGTTTACCCGTGGGACGATGAGGTGGCATTGATTTGCAACGAAGAAGGAAAGCTGCATGATGATTGCATGGAGAAACTCAACCGGACGCTCGACGGCCCTTATGGTATCCCCATTGATATTATCGTTGGAACATTCCTGATTGTAGGCCTCACGGAGGATGATTTCGGTGAGCTTTTGCCGGAGTTCGTCGAGAAGTACGAGAAGATGTTCCATCAGCCGAGAAAGTTCGTCACCTACACGGATAGTGAAGGTAAAGTGCATCTCGACGTTGATTATTGTACACCTGAAGAATAAGCACATGAGAGCCCTGGAGAAATCTGGGGCTCTTTTATTTGAGTCATTAGCATGGGCTGTACGGTGGGTTCGATTCCCGCATGACTCGCAATCGGGCCAAAGAGCCTGATATTAGAACAATAGAAGGAGTAAGGATTATGAGCAGAGAAAAAGTAAAAAAGATCGTCGATTACATGATTTCGGAGGGTATGCAGAAGACCAACTGCGGCAGCTGGGTCTTTGATATTCCGGAACTGTGCGACAAGTTCGATCTTTCGCTGGAATGGTTCTATGAGCACAACGATGATATTTGCCGCGAACTCGGCGAGCGTGATGAGCTTGCTGATTACGAGCAGAACTACGACTGGAACAACCATCCGCTGAATTACAACCTGGTTTACTACACGGACTCCTGCCCATTTTGAGGAGGTGTGATATTTATGGGCGGACTTCACAGAGTAGATAAGGCTTGCGATATAAGTCCTACTGCAAAAACCACGGACTTTACTAAGAAAAAAGAACTCTGGAAGGTGTTCAGGAAGAACCGGAAAGAGCTCTTTGCTTATACCGTAAGAGGGGAGGGCGAAGATGAGGAAGAGGCGACGATCTCGCTTCTGGCCTACGAGAATCACTGCAATAAAAGTGCCATTTATGTGACGTTGGAAATGAGGTGAGCGACCTGATGGCAGGTGTAACGCTCTACGACTATCAATTAGATGCGATTAACCGTATGAAAATCGGATGCATCTTATGCGGAGGCGTAGGAAGCGGAAAATCGAGAACGAGTTTGGCGTTCTACTACAGACTCTATGGTGGACAAATAAACACAAAAGAATATGCAAGGATGACAGAACCACCGGATCTTTATATCATTACCACGGCTCGAAAACGAGATACTGGCGAATGGGACGAGGAATTGGCTCATTTCTACATGAGTACCGATCCAGAGCTTGATATTTACGATCACAGTGTAACGGTGGATTCCTGGAATAACATCGAAAAGTACATAGGTGTGAAGAATGCGTTTGTTATATTTGATGAACAGAGAGTCGTCGGCAGTGGTAAATGGGTCAAGTCTTTCCTGAAAATCGCAAAGGAAAATGAGTGGATTCTTCTGAGCGCTACGCCGGGGGACTGCTGGACAGATTATATTCCGGTGTTCATCGCAAATGGGTTCTTCCGAAATCGGACTGAATTTAACAACCAGCATGTGGTCTACAGCCGCTTTTCCAAATATCCGAAGATCGACAGATATTTGAACACACAGCGACTGGTACGGCTGCGGGAACGGATTCTGGTTGATATGGACTTTGAACGGTCTACAGTGTCCCACTATGAGAATATTTTCGTAGACTACGATAAGCCGAAGTATTTGCAAATCTGCAAGAACCGCTGGAATCCTTGGGAGGATCGACCAATAGAGACAGCAAGCGAGTTTTGCTATATGTTGAGGAAGCTTGTCAATTCCGATGAAAGCCGGCAGCAGGAAGTCCTTGATATTTGCATGACGCGGCCAAGAGTGATTATATTCTACAATTTCGACTACGAGCTGGATATTCTGCTCGGGTTGAACTACGGCACAGGGGCTGAGGTTGCTCAGTGGAATGGTCATAAGCATCAGCCAATTCCTGATAGCAACAGGTGGGTTTATCTCGTGCAGTACAACGCCGGGGCAGAGGGCTGGAACTGCATCAAGACGGACACTATTATATTCTACAGCCAGAACTACTCCTATAAGATTATGGAGCAGGCTGCGGGGCGAATCGACAGACTGAATACGCCGTATAAGGATCTCTGGTATTACCACTTAAAGTCCCGAGCAGGAATCGACCTCGCTATTTCAAGGGCGCTGAACTCAAAGAAAGCTTTTAACGAGAGGAAATTTTATGGAGCAGGTTAATTACTGTAAAGACTGCAAACGCAGTATCTATGGTGCGTATTACAGCATCAATATTGAAAATAATGGGAAATATGTTTTACCTGATTCCAAATGCTACTGTAAAATTTTGGAAGACGGAAGCCGAGCTGAAAAATATCCTTGGGAGGAAGACAAATGATCAAAGATTCTGGAGAGCGCACCGAGTTTGAAACCGGTGCCAAGCGCGACATGCACGCTGGAAAAGGTCGAATGGACCTTCTGCCTTGGTATGGCATCATGGAGGTCAGCAAGCACTGCGAGGAGGGAGCACTGAAGTATGGCGAGCACAACGTGGATAAGGGTATCCCGCTACATTCGTTGCTGGACAGTGCTTCTCGGCATCTGGCAAAGTACATGGTCGGTATGGACGATGAGGATCACCTGCGCGCTGCCTGTTGGAATCTTCTGTGGGCTCTGAACCAGCGAGAGACGCATCCGGAGTTGGATGATAGGTGGAAGCTACCGACGCTGGATGCAGAGTCAGAAAGTATTGAATTCGAGGACGATATTTGCGAACCGGCTATATGCATCAGTTGTAACACGTGCGGTGCTCAATTTATTATCGCCAAAAAACAATGGGAGGCCGCTATGGAAAAGTCACCGGTTGTTGATTCCGTTCTTGGAAGGTGCATCCATTGCATGAAAATTACTGGCTTTACGGAGGTAGGAACAAATGAGTGACTGGATGCGCGAAGTGGACTATGCGACCCACTGTCCGAAGTGCAAGAACTTCAAGGTGCTGGAGACGGACGAACCCTGCAACGAGTGCCTGACGGAGTGTGCGCGGGAGGGTACGGTGAAACCTCTGAAGTTTGAGGAAGCAAAGGTGAAAATCAAATGAGAAATATGTCTAAGAAGACACGAAAACTTATTGATCGAAAGGTCGTCCATAAGTATTTCTGGTTCGATTATTTGGAGGGAAGCATATTCTATCACTCAAACCATGTTTGGCCTGCACGTTTGTGGATTGGTGATGCAATCGACCATAATGACGATACTCAGTGTTGGATGTATGCGCCAGCTCATAAAAAATATGTGCAGGCAATTCTGATTGTGAAAAAGGGCGCGCCACTTTCTCCTAAAGTTTCTGAATGGATTAACCGTCGCCGAAAAGAATTTGGATGCAAAAAAGGAGGACTTCGTAAAAATTATGTTGCGCAAAATCGTTGATTTCGTCAAAAAGATACTCTGGACAGAGCCGATGGTTTCGACAGTCAACACGCTGAAAGATGCCATGCGAGATCTTGAGGTGGCGCGGAATCACTTTGAGAACTGTGACCCGGAGTTTATCACGGCTGCTATCTTCGAGTTGAACGCTGCGGAGAGCCGTCTGGATGCTGCAAGGAGGTGTGTGGGGTGAAGCCGTTTTATTATCCGACTTACAAGTGTCGATTTTGCGAGAGGGAATTTAACGATGGGTATCCCTACTGTAATCTCGAAGATGCGAAGAACAATCTGTCCGGTCTGATGGCGTTTCGACCAATTCATTATTGCGATGGTGGTCATATTGGCATTGGATATTTTACAGGTCTCGAAAGGGTTGATAAGGATGAATGATGCTTGGGAGAAGATCGGCCATATGCTGGGTCATATTCTGGCGGCAACGCTAGTTATTTGTGCGTGGCTGATAATCATCGCATTTACGCTGAAGGTGATCTGGTTCATTTTGTTCCGGATTCTGCTGTGAGGTGGATGATATGAAAAAACACACCTTTATTTTTTCCTACGCAGATAATTGCGGTGGGCATCGGAGCTTTGAAGTCAGGGCAACCGACAAGCAGGAGGCCATTGAAAAGGGTATGAAATTTGCCAAGAAATATGCCTGTGGTGACATCTGCGGTAACTGGGAGTGTAAGTTGAAGCGGGAGGATAGTCTATGAACGAAGACTTTGGAGCGATTACCATTCTTGCTCCAAAATGCCAGCAGTGCCCCAAAGTTAAATCCTGCGACCATAAGCAAATGGCTCATCTCGGATACATAGTTCCGCAAAGTGGCAATGGAAAGAGCCTCGGTCAGCTCATAATGGTTGATTCACTGATGAAAAGGAGATTTAATTATGAAAATCGTTGAACCTAAGTACGAAATCCTCACTGATATTTCTGAGGGCGGCATCAAAGAGCTGCAGCAGATCGAGCGAGTGGCGCGGGTCTGCTACAAGAGCGAGGACAAGATCACGCCGGACGATGAGTCGGCGAAGAAGCTGGTGGGCTTTCTGGTGAAGCAGGGGCATGAGGCTATGCTGGAGCATTCTCAGCTGTCTGTGCTGTTTACCTGTGACCGTGGCGTGGCTAACGAGCTGGTGCGGCATCGCATTGCTTCTTTTGCACAGGAGAGCACCCGGTATTGCAACTACTCGAAAGAGAAGTTTGGCGGGGAGCTGACGTTTATTTGGCCTTCTTATATTCGTGGCGAGCAGTATTGCGAACTGAATGATAGCGAAGTTACGATCAAAAGTGCGTTCTTGGAAGCTATGACCTATGCCGAAAAGGACTATAAGCTCATGATTGCCAACGGTCTCCGTCCCGAACAGGCCCGTTGTGTGCTGCCGCTGTGCCTGAAGACCGAGATCGTGGTGACGGCCGATTACCGTGAGTGGCGCAACATCTTCAAACTGCGTACTCCTGTAGCGGCACATCCTCAGATGCGTGAGCTGATGTGTCCGCTGTTGCTGGAGGTTCAGAAGAAGATTCCGGTGGTATTCGATGATATTTGCACGTTCTGGCCTGCGGATGACCAGACGCGGAAGGGGAGTATGGTGAAAGAATGAGGCCTGCATATGAGAGAAACAATAAGCGTTTTTCTAAAGGATTTGGGCGTACATGATGGGACTGTAGGTTTTGAGATGTTGGGAGAGGCGCTTGAGAAATCAATGGGTTTTATCCAGCAGCGCAGGCGAATCAATCTGACGGTTCTATGTGCCGTGCTCGGAGATAAATATGGCCAATCGTCGGAATCTATCGATAGGGCCATGCGCAGAGCGCTCGACTTTGTAATATACCGTAGTGGACAGGCTCCAAATCCGAGAATGTCGGAAGTAATGGGCTATGACTGTTACTCGTCAGTAGCGCTTCGGAGCTTTTTGTATGCTGCCGCAGGGTGGCTTTTGAAACATGAAGGAGAGATTGAGATATGAAAAATCGTATTATTTGCTGTGCAATGTGCCTAGTGATGCTGGTGGGCTGCCTGTGTGGGTGTTCAGAGGCTGAAAAAGTCAACAAAAACATCTCGAAGCAGGCCAACTACTTTGAGACGGAGCGGCATATCACTGTTTACAACGCTCGAACGGATAAAGTCATTCTCGAAGCGGAAGGCCTGATGTCCATTACGAACAACTCGTCCAACGAGCTGGTGTGTACCATCAAGACTGGGCCTAATACATATAAGAAAAATTATATTTACCTGAATTCCTATACGATGTATGTCGTGGAGGACATTACCGGTACGATGACCGACCCATACCACTACAAGCTCTACTTCCATACTGATATTCTGCCTGTTGTGGAAGCGAAGTCGTGAAGTTGGCGCGAAAATAACAATCTCCTTTATGGAGGTGATTATTTATGAAGAAAATCAAAAACTGGTTCGATGACATTCTGTGGATTATCAAGGACATAATTTACATTATACTTTTTATAATTTGGTTGACAATTTTTATTTGTATTCCTTTAATGATTTTAGGAGTGCTATGCAAGCTGAAATTATTATCGGAATCCAAATATATAGGCGTGGCCAGAAAATTATTAAAATGGTGGGAAAAGTCAATTATCAGCCCGGAAGATGAAGCAATGTTTAAGGAAGCTTATGATTCGGCCAAAAGGTTGGAAAAAAATAATTGAGCTTGGAGCCGTGGAGAAATCTGCGGCTCTTTATTTTTCTATTCTAGGATAAGAATTAAAGGAGGTGATACCCCATGTAAGAGATGGAAAAGTCCGCCTTTAACACAAATTTTTGGAGGTTGAACAATTATGGAAGAAATCAAATTTGCAAAAGGCTCTGTTCCGGTGCGAGTAGCTGCGAGAGTTTACGGTCGTGACCCTGCGTGGGTACGGGCTGGTATCATTGGAGGTTGGCTCCTGATTGGCAAGGCCACGAGAAATGGGGCGGTCATCACGGACATCAAGCAGATGGACTCGCGGTATGGGCGTATTTCGTACTACATCTCCCCGAAGCTCCTGTATGAGGAGACGGGATATGTGTGGGATGGCGAGAAATCGTAAGTTCACAGATGTGTTTTGTGCTTCAGAGCTAAGTAAATAAAAAAGGCCTCACATTCGTGCATTAAGGCGAGTGTAAGGCTTCGATTTTTTGTGAAGTTAAAAGGAGAAAGTGTTATGAAAAAGAATAATGAGAAGAAAATCAACTGGAAGAAGGTTGCTACATTCGGCGGCGTGTTCGTGCTGGGAGCGGCAACGGGCGTCATTGGTGGAAAGAAGGTACTTGAGTACATCATCAATAATGAGGACATTTGCCTTGACCAAACCAGATGCATGTTTAGAGGGAAAAGTGGCATTAAACTGGTTATGAAATGCGAAAAGGCCGGGATTGCATTGCCGATGAAATTGCCGCGAAGCAGCGTTGAAGGAATGCTTGATATGATTGATGGGAAACCCTTTGACTTGGAAAAATTCTTTAGTGAAGATTTCTAAGGAGATGTCGTAAACATGCGAAAAAAGTACAAAATTGATACAAAGAAGGCTCTTCTGTATTTATGGACCCATGCGATTGATGCAGGAAAAACGTATATGTTTAGTTTAGCGTTACTTATAGGATACTGGCAGGTCTGTAAGATTTACTATGAAGTAGATGATGCGCTCTATTGCGTAAAAAATGGTTTCTATTATTACAAGCGGATTATTAAAGAGTCAAAGGAGGCAAACCAAAATGCATGAAACTCAAGAAAAAGCCATGAATCATAAGGTATTCATGAAAATCATTCGTCCGTGGCCGGGGAGGAGCGGATATTTGGAGAAGTTTTCGGATTTGACCTCGAACGGTATGGCAAGATTCCGTTTCGAGGGCGATAACTATGATACTGTTTGCCATGTGAGCAATATCGAATATAAGGTGCATGATTGAGGAGGGGACACGATTATGGAACTCGAACTGGACTACAACGATTTGGCGAAGGCGGGTAAACTCTGGGTGAGGTGCAAGACATTTACCAATGGAGATGACTCGGCGGTGAAGAGCGGATTTGTCGAGATGTTTGGCATTTCGCACATTGACCGGCTGGCTATCATGAGATTCAAGGGAGAGCAGAGCAGGACTATTGTGCCGCTCGAGAATGTGTATGTGCTGGTGACGGATTAAATCTTTTACACTTTTTGAAAAAACACTTACATGCACTTCGACCTATATGTTCGGTACTTACGATATTTCCTGCAATATGTAGGACACCGAATATTACTCTTTCTGAATACTCAGACTCTGGCGTGGCAAGAGTTGTGCTTACAGTTTTGTTATGAAATTTTGACAAGATAAATGTTCGTACTTTGTTATCAGAGGGACTGAGACCTGCTATGTAGGCTATCGTAAGACACATTTTGATTTGACTTAAAATAAAAGCAGAGCCAGCATTATAAAGAAGATCGTCAGAATCTTCATCGTATGGAATAAAGTCGGGTATATTCCAAAATAGCTTCTTAAATGTTGAGCTGTTTATGAGAAATTTCGCAGCTTTTAATGGCTCAGGATGTTTTTTAAGAGCCTCGGCGGCTAAATCGGCGATGTACTCCATATTTATGTCGGAAATAAATTTGTCATATGAGGCTGTATAGTTCCCAATGGAGATGGTATCGGCATTATTATTTCTATGCATATACTTTGACCCTCCCTAAAAGTTGAACATATGATTATATGCAGAGTGTATCATACAAAAGTAAAGAAGGAAAGATTTTATTATGATAAAAATTGAAAATAATATAATATGGTGCCTTCCGCCCTAAAATCCTTGACGTTTCAACACTTCAATGGTATTCTTGATTCAACGATGAGGAGGTGCTGGTGATGGCACGAACAGTAAAATGTCCTAACTGTGGCGGCGAGCTTACGGTTAAAGATGAGAACCGCGACTTTATGTTCTGTGAGTATTGCGGGACGAAAGTGCGGCTCGATGACTATCAGGAGACGCATAGGTTTGTGGACGAAGCACGGATTCAGGAGTCTAAGGACGCCAAGGAGCTCGAGCTGAAGAAGCTGGAGTTTGAAGAAAAGAAACGGAAAGAAGATAATAAAATCGGATTCATTTGCTTGGGACTACTCGTTTTGATGCCAGTTATAATCGAAATCTTTGTCAAGCTTGGCATTTTAGTTTAAAAACTGCCCAAAAGCCCACTTTCTGCCCACTTTTGAAAATATTTTTAGCCACAAAATTTAACGTATTTACGTTAAAAGTATACGAAAAGCCCAAAAGCCCACTTTTTTATTCAATTTAATAAAAATTTTGATAAAATAATATAATACCTAACGATAAAAAGTGGGCTTTTGGCCATAGCACAAAAAATTCACATTCTGTCTATAATGTAGACTTGCATAAACTTGCCAATGAGCATATAGTAAAGACTACCGATGACCGCACTTTTTCGAGAGGTGAAAATAATGAAAGACTACGAGAAGTCCTTTATCAATGACGCCGGGATTGAAGAATGGGTAACCACCGATAGCTTCGGAAACGAAGTACATTGCTACGCCGACAAGTTCGCCGAGGTACATACCAAAGCTCCGATTTGCGAATGCGGCACACCACTGGTCGAAGAAGCATATGAGGAGTGGTACTGCCCTAAGTGCAAGACTACCCGGAACAGCAGTGAATTTTCAAGGCCTATCCGTCCCGAGAGCTATATGGCACACAATCTTGCACCCCATGAGGATTTCGGCGAGTATAAGTATATGCCCGATGCAACTGGCCACATGATGTTCGTGGCAGGTGCGCCGAACTACGACTTGGAATTTTTCAATCTCATCTAACAGATAACATATTTTCTTGGCCTTTACGTGACTTGCGTAAGGGCTTTTCTTTTTGCCCCAAAACCCATCTCGCGTGAAAAATTCACGCGAAAAAATCTGCCTCTTTTATGAGGAGGAGTAGAATGCGTCTCAGACGTGCTCTACTCCTTTTTATTTTGGAGGTTGACATGTTAGAAAACACATTCAAGACCGGCTTGGTGAAAGAGCTGAAGTCTCGCTTTCCCGGCTGCATTGTGCTCCACGCAGACCCTAACGAGATACAGGGTATTCCTGACCTCGTGGTTCTGTACGAAGACACATGGGCCGCACTGGAAGGCAAGAAGTCAGCAAGAGCATCTCATCGCCCAAATCAGGACTACTATGTTGAAAAGATGAACGAGATGAGTTATGCCGCTTTCATCTACCCGGAGAACAAGGAGGAGATACTGAATGAACTGGAACGATCATTCCAGGCTCGTAGGTCAGCACGCCTTTCTGGGTGCGAGTAAGTATCATTGGATAAACTATGATGCTGCGCGCCTTGCCGAGACCTATGCCAGCTATCAGGCCAAGGAAAATGGCACAAGGCTGCACGCATTTGCGGCAGAGTGTATTGCTCTTGGTCAGAAGCTGCCGAAGAGCAAAAAGACGCTCAACGCCTACGTCAACGATGCCATCGGCTTCCGTATGACACCGGAACAGGTGCTCTATTATTCGGGCAACTGCTTCGGCACGGCAGATTCTATCACTTTTAAGAACAATTTACTGCGAATCCATGACCTCAAGACTGGAGCTGTTCCTGCACATATGGAGCAGCTCTTTATTTATGATGCACTTTTCTGTCTGGAGTACCGCGTACACCCGCAGGACATCCAGATCGAAAACCGCATTTATCAGAACGATGATGTCTTTACGGTCAACCCGACCGAGGCCGAAATCAAGCCTATCATGGACAAAATCATCGAATTCGATAAAATCATTACGGAATTGAAGTTAGGAGAAGTAGCATGAATCCGATTGAAAAAGACATCAAATTCTTTTATGACGTGGACGACGAGACCGACAGCCTCGAACACTACGGTACTAAGCGACATTCCGGCCGCTATCCGTGGGGATCTGGTGAGAATCCTTACCAGCGTTCCGGCGATTTTCTTTCCCGTGTTGAGGAACTGAAGAAGACCGGCAAGTTCACTGAGAAAGAGATTCTAGAACAGATCAATGCAACGCTGCCCGACGAGTACAAGATGGGAACGACTGAGTTCCGAGTTGCTCAGCAGAAGGCTCTTCATGAGCGGAAAGCGCTCCAGTACGACCAGATTCGCGCTCTGAAGCAGGACAATCTGAAGTGGACTGAAATCGGCGCGAAGTTAGGCCTTTCTGAGTCTACTGTTCGCTCCATGTACAACAACGGTATCGGCGAGAAGGCAAATCAGGCTCAGAAAATCGCCGAGACGCTGAAGGCGGAAGTCGATAAAAAGGGCATGATTGACGTGTCTGAAGGCACAAATCTGGTTCTTGGCGTCTCTGAAGGTAAGCTTGATGAGGCCATCTACATCCTCGAGGCGGAGTATGGCTATCAGCGCTACGGCGTTGGTATTCGTCAGCCAACCAACATTAACCAGCAGACGAATGTTACTGTTTTGGCAAAGCCCGAGTACAACCAGAAGTATGCGTATGAGCATCAAGGTGACATTCAGTCTTTGGGTGACTACCACTCGGATGATGGTGGCGAGACATTCCAGAAGCTCCAGCGTCCATCAAGCATGAGTTCCGACCGTGTTGCGATTCGCTACGGTGACGAAGGTGGTCTGGACAAGGATGGTGTCATCGAGATTCGCCGCGGCGTGGATGACCTGAGCCTTGGCAACAGCCACTATGCGCAGGTCCGCATTATGGTGGATAACAGCCACTATCTCAAGGGTATGGCTGTTTATTCTGACGATGTGCCTGATGGATATGATGTCATTTTCAATACGAACAAACCCTCTGGCACGCCAAAGATGAAGGTGCTCAAGCCCATCAAGGATGACCCGGACAATCCCTTTGGTGCAGCTCTTACTGCGGCTGGACAAAGCGAGTACATTGGTGCCGACGGGAAGAAGCATCTTTCCCCCATCAATAAGCTCCGTGAGGAAGGCGAATGGGACACGATGGCAAAAAATTTGTCCTCGCAGTTCCTCTCCAAGCAGCCCATCAAACTCATTAAGCAGCAACTCAATCTTACTCTGGCTGACCGCAAGGCTGAGTACGAAGAGATCATGAACTATGACAACCCGACTATCAAGAAGAAACTGCTGATTGATTTCGCAGATACCTGCGAGGGGAACTCAATGACGTTGAAGGCTTCGTCTTTCCCGGGTCAGTCTACTAAGGTCATCCTGCCCCTGACTAAAATCAGCGAGAAAGAGTGCTACTGCCCGACTTATGAGAACAGCACTCAGCTTGCACTGATTCGTTATCCTCATGCGGGTACTTTTGAGATTCCTATCGTTACGGTCAACAACAAGAATGTCAGTGGCAAGCGAAACTTCGGCAATATTCAGGATGCCATCGGTATCAACTCCAAAGTCGCAGAGCGCCTATCTGGTGCAGATTTCGATGGTGATACTGTCGTTGCTATCCCCATTTCCAGCAAGGTGGCCGTCAAAGCGACAGCTGCACTGAGAGACCTGAAAGACTTTGACCCTAAGACTGCTTATGCTGTCCCGGAAGGCAACCCGAATGGTGTACGCCTGATGAAGAAGGAAGAGAAGCAGAAAGAGATGGGCATCATCTCTAACCTCATCACGGATATGACCCTCCGCGGTGCAGATGAAAAGGAGATTGCTCGTGCAGTCAAGCATTCGATGGTAGTCATCGATGCAGAAAAGCACAAGCTGGATTACAAGCGGTCTGAGCGGGAGAATGGTATTCAGGAACTGAAGAAAAAGTGGCAGATTCGTGTGGATGAGGACGGCAATGAACACTTTGGTGGTGCATCTACACTGCTGTCTCGCCGTAAGCAGACCGTATATGTCCCCGAACGTAAGGGTAGTGCCCACATTGATAAGGAAACTGGTGAGCTTATCTACAAAGAGTCTGGCCGCCGGTATTTCGATAAGAAGAAAGGCGAGTTTGTTGATGCACAGCAGAAGGTAAGCCTTATTTCCATGACGCCCGATGCGCGCACCCTCTCTTCCGGTACACCGCAGGAGAATCTGTATGCAGATTTCTCGAACGAGCTGAAATCACTTGCACGGCAGGCTCGGAAAGAAGCCGCTAACATGAAGGGTTTGGTTTACAGCCCTTCGGCTGCGAAAGAGTATCGCACGGAAGTTGATTCCATCAACGCGAAGCTTGAGGCTGTCATTGCTAACAAGCCGAAAGAGCGCCGCGCCATGGTGATAGCAAACGCGAACATTAAGGCAAAGATTCAGGCTCTGGACCTTGATCCTAAGCTTGACAAGAAGGAAATCAAGAAGATCTCTTCCGTTGAGATGCAGCGTGCGCGTGATTCAATCGGTGCAAGCGGAAGCAAGACACGCATTACGTTCACCGACCGTGAATGGGAAGCTGTGCAGAAAGGCGCAATTTCGGATTCCAAGTTGACAAAGATTCTTAATGCTTCTAAGTCGGACGAAATCGTCAAGCGTGCGATGCCGAAAGCAGCAACTGTAATGACCAGCGCGAAGATGGCCAAAGCAAAAGCGATGCTCGCCAACGGGTATACCTATAACGAGATTGCCAAAGCTTGTGGTGTTCCTGAGTCCACTGTCTACAGTGCTCTTAATAAGTAAGGAAGGCTTTGAATTATGATTCGATGCTTTTTAACAACGACCGACAACCCTTACAATCCGTACAGCCAGTTCGAGGACTGGTATAGATTCGATATTGATAAGGGGTACAACTCCTGCGGTCTGCTGATGCGGGTGGCCTATACCTCTGACCAGCTGACGGATGCGGAGAACGCATACGAAATTGAGCAGGCTATTGACGAAATCATCGCCAATGACCCGCTCAACATCTACAAGAAGCTCAAGATGGAGGTCGAAGACGACACGACCCTTGTGCAAAGCGCGTAAGGGGATAGGGAGGGGGTCGCAAAATCAACACCCCCTCTCAAATCGCGCCGGTCTTTGATATTTCTCCGGAGGGAAAATTGATATTTGGGCTTTCATGCCTGGTATTGATCTCCATTGATATTTTATAGAGCAAACTTGCCGAGGTCTGGGGAGTAGACCGGGCTTCGGCGGTTTTTCTAAGGGTTCACGGGCGTTGTTTCTCCATTTGCACCGCTTGGACGATGCCTTGTACGGGATACGTTTTCTTGAATGTTCAACCTCCTAACAGAACTTTCATACTTTTTCTCCTTTCAGCTGCTTTGCATCAGGCTGCCCGTGAACCCTTAGAAAAGCCTTTATATTTTTTGCCAGAGAATTAGTCTAAACTAACCTTGCGCGGCAAAATACCAGCGATGCCGTGTGAAAACAGAAAGGATGGTGCCGGAAATGGGCGCAAGAAAAACTTCCGGCACCGACCTGCCCGCAATGAGGCCGGCACTGACTCCGGAAGCGAGAGAAAACCAGATGATCTCACTGGCGATGGACTTGGTGGAAAAGCGGATACGGGAAGGAACAGCCTCTTCTGCAGAGACCACCCACTTCCTGAAGCTGGCGACGAGTAAGACGATGCTGGAAAAGCAGAAACTCGAGGAAGAGAACAAGCTGCTGCGGGCGAAGACTGAGGCCATCAATGCAACGAAGGACAACGAAGAGCTGTACCGGGAAGTGCTCAAGGCTATGAGAGAGTATTCCGGCGAGGATGATGGCGAAGGATCGGAAGTTTTTATGGAATGAGACTATAAGCCGGCGATGAGTAAGACGATGCGGGAAAAGCAGAAGCTCGAGGAAGAAAACACACTGCTGCGGGCGAAGACAGAGACGCTGCAAAATGCAAAGCACTCGGACGAGCTGTACGAAGAGGCCATCAAGGCGGTGCGGAGATACAACGGCAGGGGGATGACGAGTATGACTTTTGAAGCAGTATCCGGGTGCAGAAAAGGTACGCGGATGATCAATCGTCGTCTCCGGAGTTCCAGTCGGTGTTGATACATCCACAGCGTGGGCAGACCCAGTAACCATATTCGTTGTCATCGTCTTCCCACGGGGACGTATAGTATCCGCCTGCAAGAGGAGCGCCGCAGTTCATACAGTTCTCAGAGAGATAGGACAAAATATCCCAATCGGTGTATGTATCTTCGTCTGAGTCATCAGGTTCGTAAGATACAGGATCGTTCACCACTTCGTCCGCCGCATCACTCAACGAATCGGACGGATCTGAGGTAGGCGTGGGAGACTGAGGAAGCTGGCAAGAGGCGTCGCTTTGGCGCTTATACTCCCAGAAAAGTCCACAGACAGCAAGTATACCGAGCAGGATGACTTTGCGATGACGCTTTACAAATGCACCTGTAGCAGAAACGGCATTGGATACGCTCGTTTTTACCCTCGTTTTCATACTTACTTTTTGCTCGGTATCGGGGTAATTGAGATGAAGCGTTTTATGGCATCCGGAGCATATGATCTCGTCTGGATGACTTTCGTCGATCGGGTTCTGGGTGCCGCAGGAAGAACAGGTGGCAATTAACATAAAGATACCTCTCCTCATCGAAATGTTCCGGTTACGAAAGAGTATATCACAGCAGAAGAACCTTGTAAATTACCGAAAGGGAAGGACGATAAAGTAGAATGAAAAGCTATTCGGAGCTGTGCAGGCTGGGGACGTTTGAGGATAGGCTTGGATATTTGCAGCTGCATGGGGAGGTGGGGAAGGACACCTTCGGGTTTGACCGATACCTGAACCAGGACTTTTACCGCTCGAAGGAGTGGCGGCAGTTCCGGGACAGGATCATCGTGCGGGACGGAGGCTGCGACCTCGGGTGCAAAGACCACCCGATCGCGGACATCGCGGTCAGCGGTGGAAAGATGAGCCGGGCGCGCATTACGATACACCACATCAACCCTCTGACGAAAGAGGATATTCTCGAGCACCGGGAAGCATTGTTCGACCCGGAGAATGTGATCAGCGTGTCGGATGCGACCCACAAGACCATCCATTACGGCACCGGGGACGGGCCGAAGATGCCGGATGGCAAGAGAACAGCAGGGGATACCTGCCCTTGGAGGAAATAGGATGAACTGGACGACGGCTTGGCTTAGCATGAAGCAGGGGTACAAAGTGAAACGGCGGGGCTGGAAGAATGCCTACTGGCGTATTTCCGGCACAGAGCTTCTGATCCACCTGGAAAACGGCGAAGAGGTCAACTTCCGCAAGGTCAAAGATATTGGCATGATGCTGAATGTGACCTGCTGCGATGACTGGGAACAGGTTATGGAGTGATAAGATGTACGCGAGAAAAAAGTTTGACGAGCGGGAAGCGGAATACAGTATCCTTCTGCGGCGGAAGCTGGAAGAGGCAGAGGCAATGCTTCAACACCTTGCACCGAGCCGCGCGAGAAGCCTGGCACTGACCAAGCTGGACGAGGTATTGCTCTGGGCGAATGTGGGTATTTCGGAAGCCGGGCTCCAGCAGGACTATACGGCTGTACCGCGGAACAGAGGCTTCGACTTTGACGATGCTCTGAAATCCGGGCTGGTCACCGTTGATCTTCAGAAGCTGACCGAGATTGTTGAAGCTGCTGCACAGAAAGAAGCGACCCATGGGAAGGACGGCGCGCCTCGCCATCTGGCCGAACTGGAACTGCTGGCGAGGGCTCAGAAGGACTGGTATTATGCCATGCTGAGCTACATTATGGGTGGCGACAGCGATGCCAAGGAGGAATCAAAATGGAACAGAGAGACTTTATGACCAGAGCAAAGCAGCTGGTGGTGGACTACTTCAACAGTCATGTGGGCGCAGCCGACGGTAAAAAACTGACGATGGAGGATGTGTTCGTCATACGGTTCTCGAAGACCTTGCAGAACTGGAAGGCGCTTGTGAGCACCACCGTATCTGACGTCATGTACTATGAGATCACCCACAATGGCGACAAGAAGGAGACCTACCTTGACGTGTATAAGAAGTGGGGGAGAGCCAGTGCATTGCGGACGGAAACACTGCACATTGACGGAGGCGCGGCATGGACAGTATCCTGACAAGTGTGAAGAAGCTGCTGGGGATAGCGGAGAGCTACACGGAGTTCGATGCGGACATCATCATGCACATCAACGCGGTATTTCTGGTGCTGCAGCAGCTGGGCGTGGGGCCGGAGAAGGGCTTTGGCATCGTGGACGCAAGTGCCGTGTGGGACGATTTTCTGCCCGGAGACGAGCGGGCGAAGACCATCGCGTCCTACATGGGCGCAAAGGTAAGGCTCGCGTTCGACCCGCCGCAGAGTTCGACCGCCATGGAGGCGCTGAAAAATACCGTTGCAGAAATGGAGTTCCGGCTGAACATCGAGTTTGATAAAGCGGAGTCATAACGGAGATCGGCGAGGACTCCTGCTGCGGTGAAACGGAACGTGTGAGCACACCCTATGAGGGAGACATGGATGAAACGATATGCATGATATACAGGAGGAAACGATATGCATGATATACAGGAGGAAGCGATGCGTCTATGGGCGGCTGAAACGGTGAACTGGAATATGACGGACGCTTACAGCCTCTGCCGGACCTGCGCCAACTTCAAGTCATTGAAATGCCCGAACTCGAAGGAGTGCTTCGACAATCCGAAAAAGCCGTATTACAAAGCGAGACACTGTGACAGCGCTACCTTATTATACTGGACCTTGATGAAAACCTCATTTTCGCTGCGGTACGGCACGAACCTGCAATGAATAGGACTTAGGAGAATAAAATTATGGCACTCTCGAACACGGCCACGCCCATCTACTACGGCCGGTTCCGGGAGGCCGTGATGCGGGGCGAGATACCTGTCTGCCGGGAAATTTCAATGGAAATGAACCGGATCGACGACCTCATCGCGAACCCGGGCGTTTACTACGACGACAAGGCCGTCAACGGCTTTATCAAGTTCTGCGAGAGGGAGCTGACACTGACCGACGGCAGTGATCTGAAACTGCTGGACAGCTTCAAGCTCTGGGCAGAGGAGATCTTCGGCTGGTACTACTTTGTGGAACGGAGTGTGTACGTGCCGGAGCCCGGAGGACACGGGGGACACTACGAGCGCAAGCGCATCAAGAAGCGGCTCATCACCAAGCAGTATCTCATCATTACCCGTGCGGCCGCAAAGACCATGTATCTGGAGTGCTTACAGGCCTACTTTATGACGGTGGACAAGAGCACGACCCAGCAGGTGACGACCGCCCCAACCATGAAACAGGCAGAAGAAGTCCTCTCTCCGTTCCGGACAGCACTGGCGCGGGCGAGAGGGCCTGTTTTTAAGTTTATGACCATGGGCAGCATCCAGAACACCACGGGTGCAAAGAGTGACCGGGTGAAGATGGCCTCCACCAAGAAGGGAATCGAGAATTTCCTGACGGGCTCGCTGCTGGAGATACGCCCCATGACCATTGAGAAATTACAGGGCCGGCGCGACCGTGTGGCGACCGTGGACGAATGGCTCTCCTGCGACATCCGGGAGGACCCCATCGGCGCCATCGAGCAGGGCGCAGCCAAGAACGAAGATTATCTCATCGTGGCGGCAAGCTCGGAGGGTACTGTCCGAAACGGCTGCGGCGACACCATCAAAATGGAGTTGATGGAGATCCTGAAGGGCGAGTATATCAACCCGCATGTCTCCATCTTCTACTACAAGCTGGACTCTATCGACGAAGTAGGCAAGCCGGAAATGTGGCTGAAGGCGAACCCGAACCTCGGGCAGACTGTGAGCTACGAGACTTACCAGCTGGATGTGGAGCGCGCGGAAAACTCGCCCGGCGCACGGAATGATATTCTGGCCAAGCGCTTCAACCTGCCGATGGAAGGCTACACCTACTTCTTTACTTATGAGGAGACCCTGCGGCATCGACACCGGGACTTCTGGCAGATGCCCTGTGCTATGGGCGCTGACCTTTCGCTGGGCGACGATTTCTGCTCGTTTACCTTCCTGTTCCCGCTGGAGAACGGATATTTCGGGGTAAAAACGCGGGATTACATCACCAGCTACACCCTCTCACAGCTTCCGCTGGCGATGCGGCAGAAGTACGAGGAGTTCATGAACGAAGGTACTTTGCAGGTGTTCGACGGGACTGTGCTGGACATGATGCAGGTTTACGACGACCTCGACGCCTACATCCTGCAGAGCGAGTACGACGTGCGGGCCTTTGGCTACGACCCCTACAACGCGAAGGAATTCGTGGAGCGGTGGGCGCAGGAGAACGGCCCCTTTGGCATCGAGAAGGTCATTCAGGGCGCAAGGACGGAGAGTGTGCCGCTGGGCGAACTGAAGAAGCTGAGCGAACAGAGAAAGCTGCTGTTCGATGAGGCACTGATGGAGTTTGCCATGGGTAACTGCATCACGCTGGAGGACACAAACGGGAACCGGAAGCTCTACAAGCAGCGGCACGACAAGAAGATCGACGCCGTGGCGGCGCTGATGGATGCCTACGTGGCGTGGAAGCTGAACCGGGATGCATTTGAGTGAGGGTTGATAAACCGGAGGTGAGAAATTCAAAATGGAGCACGGCTGTTCGAGAGGGGCAGTGCGCAGAAGAGCTATAAGTATAACCAGAGAGTGAAAGTGAGGGACAATGTGAACGACTGGTGGAATTATCTGGAGCACAGCGGACTTGGCAAAGAGCAGAAGGGGCATAAGAAACTGCGTAAGGCAAAGCAGAAGCTGCATCCCTGCTTCGCGAAGCCGCCAACAAAATCGACTCCTGACAGGAGGTGACCGCAAAAAATGCAGGGATACAAAGATGAGCTGTACCACTGGGGCATCAAAGGCATGAAGTGGGGCGTGCGGCGATACCAGAACAAGAACGGCACCCTGACGGCCGCGGGCAGGAAGCACTATGGAGACGGAAACGCCGGTGAGGACGCAAAGCCCAAGGTGGAATATGCGCCGAAGCGCTCGGGCAGGAAAGCCGAGGATTACTCCGATGAAGAGCTGCGGGCGCGCATCAACCGGCTTCAGATGGAAAAGCAGTACCGCGACTTAGAGGGGCAGACCAACATCCGGGCCGACGACCCCAACAAGGAGCTGAAGGCCGAAAAGGAGCGCTTGCAGCTCCAGAAGGACGTGAAGCAGCTGCGGAACGACGTGTACGGCGGCAAGAGCTTTGTGAAGCAGGTCATGTCAGACGCCGGAAAGCAGGTGCTGACCAAGGCTGCGGCTGGCGTGATGAGCTATAGCGCGAAGAAATTCGTTTCGGATGTGCTGGGTAACCCTGAACTGGCGAATGCTGTGGTGAACGGCAGTGCTGCAAAGCAGGATCAGCAGAAGAAAGACGACCAGAAATAGCCCTCTCAGGCGCTGGCGCGCCAGCTCTCCCATAGGGAGAGCCATTGGCATGCCGGGTAAGTCCCTACTGGACGAAAAAGGCTTACTAAAATTTCAAAATGGCGGGCCCTGCTACCAAGGTCAGCAGATGCTGAATCTAGACAGCAGGGCACTACAGTGTACGAGATAAGAAACTTTGAGCAAAACAAAAGAAAGTTGACCGCCCCGCCAGTGGCTCCCACTCTGGGGGAGCTGTCGAGCGGAGCGAGACTGAGAGGGCTACAAAATGGAACTTTCCTTTGGCTCCAGGCTGAAACACGCCTGGAACGCATTTCTGAACCGGGACCCTCCCCGGGTGTACGGAGGGGGCTACAGCTACCGGCCCGACCGGCCAAGGCTGAACCGGACGACCGACCGTACCATCCTGACGGCAATTTACGCCCGGATGGCGCAGGACGCCACAGCGATCACCATAAACCACGTAAGGCTCGACAAAAACGACCGCTTCGATGCGGTGTTGGACTCGGGCCTTAATTCATGCCTGAACCTTTCGGCCAACAAGGACCAGACGGGCAGGGCTCTGCGGTACGACACCTATCTCTCCCTGCTGGACGAAGGTGTCATCGCCATCGTGCCGGTGGACATCGACGAGGACCAGGTGACGGGGGAGACAGAGATCCTATCGATGCGGGTGGGCAAGGTGAAGGAGTGGTACCCGGACGATGTGCGGGTGGAGCTTTACAACGACAGGACCGGGCAGAAGGAGGAAGTCATCCTGCCGAAAGAGCAGGTGGCTATCGTGGAGAACCCCTTCTACTCTGTCATGAACGAGCCCAACAGCACCGTCCAGCGGCTCATCAGCAAGCTGCGCATCATGGACGCCGTGGACGAGCAGGCCGGAAGCGGAAAGCTCGACCTTATCATCCAGCTGCCCTACACCGTGAAAAGCCCTGCCCGGAAAGAACAGGCGCAGGAGCGGCGGAGGACACTGGAAGAGCAGCTGGCGGGCAGCCGATACGGCATCGGCTACATTGATGCCACGGAGCATATCACCCAGCTGAACCGGAGCCTCGAGAACAACCTGCTGAAAAGCATCGAGTACCTGGCCGACATGGCTTACAGCCAGCTGGGGCTGACGCCGGAGATCATGAACGGCACAGCGGACGACACTGTCATGACCAATTACGAGAACCGAGTCATCGAGCCCCTTGTGGCGGCTGTGGTGGATGAACTGAAGCGGAAGTTCCTGAGCCGCGAAGACCTCAAGGCTAAGCAGAGCATCATGTACTTCCGCGACCCGTTCAAGCTGGCACCCGTCTCGATGGTGGCCGAGATGGCAGACAAGTTTACCCGTAACGAGATCATGACGTCGAATGAGTTCCGTCAGGCCATCGGCATGAAGCCCTCGAAAGATCCCAAGGCAGACCAGCTGCTGAACAAGAATCTTTCTCCGAACGCGGAACAGGCGGCACAGTTTGGCAGTGACCCCGCCGCGAGAAGGAGAGAGACGGTTGAGAAGCTGGTAACGGAATAGCCCTCTCCGTCAGCTTCGCTGACACCTCTCCCAGAGGGAGAGGCCTTGGCATGTCGGATGTGTTTCGTCTGGACAAGAAAAGCTCGATATGGCGTAAACGGTAGTGCGCTGCTGCATAGGGCAGGTTTCACGGAAACTTTTGTTTGAAAGCGGAGCACTACCGCTCACGATAAGAGAAAACGTCAAGCGTTCAAGACGAAAGCTGACCGACACGCCAGTGGCTCTCCCTTTGGGAGAGCTGGCGAGGAGCGAAGCGACGAGACTGAGAGGGTAAGGACACTGACCTATAAGAAAGGAGGATATAAAAATCAAAATGGTGAATTTTGACTACGACTGCAGCGGCTGGGCGACGAAGGCGAACACGAAGTGTTACGACGGTCTGACCATTGCAGAAGACGCATTCAAGGACTGCAGCGGCCAGACTGTACCGTTGGTGTACAACCACGACCACTCGAGCCTTGACAATCTCATTGGTCACGCACTGCTGGAAAACCGCAAGGGCGGGGTCTACGCCTACGCCAAGTTCAACGACACGCCCACCGGTCAGACGGCCAGGAAGTGCGTGGAGAACGGGGACCTGAACGCTTTTTCCATCTGGGCCAACGGTGTGCAGAAGGCCGGACGGGTGGTGAAACACGGCGTCATCCGGGAACTGAGCCTCGTACTGGCAGGCTGCAACCCCGGCGCGCTCATCCAGGAAGTGGTGAAGCACAGCGCTGACAATATGGACGATGAGGGCTGTGAAGCCTTTATCTTTAACGACCCGGGCAGTCTGAGCCTTGAACATGGCATGGACCCGGATGGCAACCCGCTGGAGGAGGCCGTACTGGCCCACTCCGACGACAAGAAGGAGAACGGCAAGATGGCCGAGGAAACCAACGGTAAGACGCTCAAAGAGGTCTACAACAGCATGACCGACGAGCAGAAAGAGTGCTGTCATGCGCTTGTTGGCCTTGCGATGGAAAAGGCAGACGGCGAGGATGGCGAAGACGACGGCGAGGAGGATACGACCGTGAAGCATAATGTGTTTGACCATGATACCAGCGAGACCGTGCTGAAGCACAGCATCGGCGACATCAACGCTGTCATCAAGGGTGCCAAGAGCAGCGGCACCATGAAGGCGGCTTTCGAGAACTCGGACATCACCAGTGAGGAGCTGGCCTACCTGAGCCACGGCATCGACAACATCGACTGGCTGTTCCCGGAGGACCACCTGCTGGACACCACGCCCCGCATCATCGACAAGCCCGACGACTGGGTGAGCGTGGTGATGGGCGGCGTGAAGCACATCCCGTTCAGCCGCATCAAGAGCATGTTCGCAGACCTGACCGAGGAAGATGCCCAGGCCAAGGGTTACATGAAGGGCAACTTCAAGAAGGAAGAGGTCTTTGGCCTGCTGCGCCGCTCCACCGGCCCGACCACTGTGTACAAGAAGCAGAAGCTCGACCGCGACGACGTCATCGACATCAACAGCTTCGACGTTGTGGCATGGCTGCACAACGAGATGCGCTACAAGCTGAACCGTGAGCTGGCGCTGGCCTATATCCTGGGCGATGGCCGTCAGGCGGCAAGCGAGGACAAGATCGACGAGAACTGCATCCGTCCCATCTTCAACGATGCCGACCTGTTTACCATCAAGGTACAGGTGGCTACGACCGGCCTGACCAAGGTGGAGGACAAGTACAAGGCCTTTATCAAGCAGGTCATCCGCAGCCGCAAGGAGTACCGCGGCAGCGGCACCCCGGTTATGTTCACCACTGAGGACGCTCTGACCGAGATGCTCCTGCTGGAAGACAACATGGGCCGCACGCTCTACGCCGACGAGGCTGCGCTGGCTCGCAAGCTGCGCGTGAGCAAGATCGTCACTGTGCCTGAGATGGAAGGCCGCAAGGGTGCCAAGGGCGGTGATCTGGCCGCTGTCATCGTCAATCTGGCCGACTACACCGTGGGCGCAGACAAGGGCGGCGCTGTCTCCATGTTCGACGACTTCGACATCGACTACAACGCCATGAAGTACCTCATCGAGACCCGCTGCTCCGGCGCACTGACGACTCCCTACAGTGCGATGGCCATCGAGTGGGCGGCTGCGTAAAGAGCGCCGGACACCCTCTCCGTCAGCTCAGCTGACACTTTTCCTCAGAGGGCAGGCACAGAATAAACCTCTAAGGCGCTTTAACTTTAGAGCACTCGCCCGTTGGGACCTCTCTGTCGGCTGCGCCGACACCTCCCCTTGAAAGGGGAGCCCTTGGCAGGACGGTTTTGAGACTGCTGGACGAATGAAGTTTCGTCTGGGCGTAAACGGCAGTGCGCTGCGACAGAGGGCAGACACTGCAAAAGAAAGGAGATCAAAAATGACCCTGAAACCTTTTTATGATCGTACCGAGGACGTACACGTGGGCGCATATGTCGCTTACGGCCACACCGACGGCAAGCTGTATGCTGACGCTGAGCACAAGGTGAAGGTGAGCGCCGCCGACCTTGGCCGCGCCTTCATGCTGGGCCGCCTTATCATCTGCGACAGCAAGAACTATTTCGCGCCCATCGCATACGCAGAGGCGACCGGCGTGAAGACCTATGACGGCACTGCCGCCAAGACCTGGACGGCAAGCAAGGAGTAAACCTCTCAGGCTTTCTTAAAAAATCAAAATAGGATGGAGATCTGCGATGAAGTGGAGCGGGAAGATCGGGTTTGCGGATGCGACGGGTGAGGAGAGCCCCAGCGTATACGTGGAGAAGATGGTGGAACGGCACTATTACGGCGACGTATTGGAGTTTGGCCGCCAGATGCAGACCGGCGAAAAGGTGAACCCCGACATTACGGTGGGCAACCAGCTGAGCATCCTGGCTGACCCCTTTGCCGCCGCGAATCTCTACGCCATGCGCTACGCGACCTTTATGGGGCAGAACTGGAAGATCGATAGGGTAAAGGTACAGTACCCCCGGCTCATCCTGACACTGGGAGGGATATGGAATGGAACCACGGCTGAAGCTTGATGCCCTGCTGCGGAATGTGCTGCGGCAGGCACGCAAAGCAGAAAACCTCTATTTCCAGCCACCCTCCGGATACAGGCTGAAATACCCCTGCATCGTGTACAGCGAGAGCCGCATCCAGAACCGCCACGCAAATGACAAGGTCTATCTCCAGCATCCGTTTTACACGGTGACGGTGATAGACAGAGACCCCGATTCGAAGTTGAAGACGGCCGTAAGCGTGCTGCCCAAGTGCGCCTACGACCGTTCTTTTATTTCGGACGGGCTGTACCACACGACGTTTACCATTTATGTATAAGGAGGAAATTTATGGCTAGACTGATCTGGCATGTAACCGGTGAGAAGCAGTTTGAGATGGGTACCAAGCATGGCGTGCTGTACCCGATGGGCGCTGAGGGCGCTTACAACAAAGGCGCGGCCTGGAACGGCCTGACTGCCGTGACCGAGAGACCCTCCGGTGCGGAGGAGACGAAGCTGCACGCAGACGACATCAAGTATGCTTCTCTGCGCAGTGCTGAGGACTATGACTTTACGGTGGAGGCCTATACCTATCCGCCCGAGTGGGAGTCCTGTGACGGCTCCGCACAGGTGGCGACCGGTACCACCATCGGCCAGCAGAAGCGCAAGGCTTTCGGTTTCAGCTGGGTGTCCACCATCGGCAACGACATCGACCCCGAGGCCGGCCAGAAGATCCATGTGGTGTGGAACGCAACTGCCTCTCCCTCTGAGAAGAGCTATGCGACAATCAACGACAACCCGGATGCCATCACCTTCAGCTGGGAGTGCTCGACTTCTCCGGTGAACGTGACCGGCCATCGCCCGACCTCTCACATGGAGATCGACTGCACCAAGCTCAAGGAGAAGACCGTGCTGGCTATCCAGAATAAGCTCTGGGGCTCTGACGGCGGTTCTGGTGCTGAGGCTGCCAGCGAGGCCACCCTGCCCAGCCCGGATGAGCTCATCAAGCTGATCACCGACAGCGAGAAGGCGGCGTAAGGCTCTGCCTTTGGAGCGCTGTAACAAGACGAACCTCTCCGTCTGCGCTTCGCGCAGCCACCTCCCCTAGCGAGGGGAGGCTTTGGCAGGACGGGAAGGTCTGAGCTGGACGAATGAAGTTTCGTTTGGGCGTAAACGGTATTGCCCTGCTACAGAGGCAAGGCAGAAGGAACTTTAAGGAGGAGAAGACACTATGCTCAAGAAGACGATGACCACCGTGGATTTCGGTGGTACCGAGAGAACGGAAGACTACTACTTCAACCTGACCAAGGCGGAGATCATGGAGATGGAGCTGAACACCGAGGGCGGCTTCAGTGCCATGATCAACCGCATCGTCGAGTCGAAGAGCCAGCTGGAGCTCGCACAGCTGTTCAAGCAGATCCTCTGCAAGAGCTACGGCGTGCTGAGCCCGGACGGCCGCAAGTTCATCAAGAATCAGGCCGTGCTGGACGACTTTATGGCCACTCAGGCCTTCAGCGACCTGTACATCGAGCTGCTGGAGGACGGCGGCAAGAAGGCTGCCGACTTCTTTGAGGGCGTGATGCCCGCCGACATGCAGGATAAGCCCGGCACTGCGCCTGCACAGCCTGGTCTGGCCGTGGTGAGCGGCAGTGTGACGGAGAATCACTAAACCGCTCCGTCTGCGCTTCGCGCCAGCTCTTTTGGCAGTGTCCTTGCCCTCTCAGGCGCTTCGCGCCAGCTCTCCCAAAGGGAGAGCCACTGGCGTGTCGGGAAGGTATGAGCGGGACGCTTGAGGCGCAATATGGCGAAAAAGGGCAGGTGCAGAATAAACCTCTCCGTCTGCGCTTTGGCAGGACGGGAAGGTCTGAGCTGGACGAAGAAAGTTTCGTCGAAACGTAAAATCGTGGGCCCTGCTATAGAGGCTCACTCCATCAAACTATGCCAGAGAGGGTGACAAGATGCTGACGTTGACGATCCCCGGGGAGCAGAGCTGGGACCCCGTAAAAGCGGAGTTCCATTACACTGCCCCGACAGAGCTGAAGCTGGAGCACTCGCTGCTCTCTCTGGCTAAATGGGAAAGCAAGTGGCACATACCGTTTTTACAGAATGCGGGAACGATGACCCCGGAGCAGATGCTGGACTACCTGCACTGTATGACTGTGTCGAAGGGTGCTGCGCCCGACGTCTACCGCAAGCTGAAAAAAGAACAGTATGACGCCATTAACCGATATATGGACGACCCCGCCACTGCAACGTGGTTTCGCGGGGAAGGGAAACCGAACGAACCCAGGAAAGCAGCACCCCGGCAAAGACACCGTACGAGTGAGACGGTGACGACAGCCGAGGTGCTTTATTGTCAGATGTTCCAGCTGGGCATCTCGAAAGAGTGTGAGCGGTGGCACCTGAACCGATTGCTGACCCTTATCCGGGTCTGTCAGGAGAGCCAGACACCGCCGAAGAAGATAAAGAAGGGCGACCTGCTGGCCCAGCAGAGAGCACTGAACGAGCAGCGGAAAGCGAGATTGCATACGAGGGGGTAGCCCTCTCCGTCGGCTGCGCCGACACCTCCCCTAGCGAGGGGAGGCCTTGGCATGTCGGATGTGTTTCTACTGGACAAGGAAGGCCCGATATAACGTAAACAGTAGTGCGCTGCGACAGAGGACAGGTTCCAATGAAACCTTGGTTTGAAAGCGGAGCACTGCCGTTTGCGAAAAGAGAAACTTCAGGCAATCAAAATGAAAGCTGGCCGACACGCCAGAGGCTCGCCCTTCGGGAGAGCTGGCGAGGAGCGAAGCGACGAGACTGAGAGGGCTATGTCCAAAGTTATCATTTTCCGCCAGAAAGGCGACTGGAAGAAGACGAGGGATTTTTTGAAACGGTGCTCGGAGATGCAGCTGGACGATGTGCTCGACCGGTACGGGCAGGAGGGCGTGGAAGCGCTGGCGAGGGCCACCCCGAAGGACACCGGCAAGACCGCCGCCAGCTGGAGCTACCGGGTGACGAAGGGAGAAGACCGCATTACCATCACGTGGTCGAACTCGAACATCGTGGACGGTGTCCCCATCGCGGTCATCCTGCAATACGGACACGGAACGCGGAACGGCGGATACGTGGAGGGCGTGGATTACATCAACCCTGCGATGCGGCCTATCTTTGACCGGATCGCGGCGAGAGCGTGGGGCGAGGTGAGGAGAGAATGAGTCAGGAAGTAGACAGCCGCGTTGTCGAAATGCGGTTTGACAATGCAAACTTTGAAAAAAACACCAGGAAGACCATCGCCAGCGTAGACCGCCTGATGGAGAAGCTGCAGTTCAAGGGGGCAGAGAAGGGCCTCGAGAAGCTGAACGCTGCGGCAAAGGACGTGGACTTTGGGCCGATGGACGAATCGCTGACCGTACTGGAGCGGCATTTCAGCGCTTTCGAGATCGTGACGGCGACGGCACTGGTGAACATCACGAACAAATTCGTGAACGCCGGAGAGAAGCTGGTAAAGAGCCTCTCGGTGGACCAGGTGATGAGCGGCTGGGACAAGTACACCGAGAAGACCGGCAATGTCCAGACCATCATGAACGCCACCGGCAAGAGCATCGACCAGGTGAACGGCTACCTGAACAAGCTGATGTGGTACTCGGACGAGACGAGCTACAGTTTCAACGAGATGACCAGCGCGCTTTCGCAGATGACGGCGGCGGGCGGCAGGATCGACAAGATGATCCCCATGATCATGGGCATCGCGAACGCCACCGCAGACGCGGGCAAGATTGGCTTTGCGTTCCAGAGCACCATCAGAAACCTGACCCAGAGCTACAGCGCCGGACATTTGCAGCTGCAGGACTGGAAGAGCCTGAACCTGATGGGTACGGCGACGAAAGCCCTGAAACAGGAGCTTATCGACACTGCGGTGGAGCTGGGGGTCATCAAGAAGGGCGAAGTGACCATCGCCAGCTTTGAGTCGAGCCTGCAGAAGAAGTGGGCCAACACGGAGGTCATGGAAAAGACCTTCGCAAAGTATGCTTCCATGATGGAGGCGGCCTATGAGCTGACCCAGAAGAACCCGGGCATGACCAGCTCGGAGGCGCTGGAACAGCTGAAGGGACAGTACGGGGAGCTGGCAGAACGCGCCGCTCTCGCCGCCCAGCAGGCCACCAGCTTTGCACAGGCCATCGACTCGGCGAAAGACGCTGTCAGTTCAAAATGGATGGCCGTGTTCGAGACCATCTTTGGCAACAAGGAAGAGGCTACCGACACATGGACGGAGCTGGCGAACCGGCTGTACGACATCTTTGTGCCGCCCATCGAAGCGCTGAACGATCGGATGAAAGAGGGCCTTGACAGCGGCTGGCAGCAGATGCGGGACGCTTTCGGCGACCAGGCAGACGCCTATACGACGGTGCTGGAAAAGCTGGCGCTGGCAAAAGGCGCCGTGACCGAGGAAGCCATTGAGGAAGAGGGAAGCTTTGCGAAAGCTCTGCAGAAGGGCAAAGTGGATGCGGAACTCCTGACGACGAGTCTCGGCGACACCATCAAGACCTATGCAGAGCTGCTGGAAACGATGGATGAAGCCGACCCGAGATACCCTTATATTCAGAAGGACTATGAAGCTTTTCTGAAGCTCAACGATGCGGTGGCAGACGGCAGTCTCGACCTTGCACAGTATGCAAAAGGGCTGACTGAGGTGTCGGGCCGGGAGCATCTGTTCAACAGCGTATGGAACATCTGGGACGCCATCGGGAAGGTCGCAGGCTCTATCCACGACGCCTTCACCGAGATCTTCCCGCCAACCAGCGGAGAGCAGATACGTTCCCTCGCCGAAGGGCTGGATGTGATGACCAAAAAGCTCATCATCACGGATGAGACGGCGGAGAACCTGAAGAAGACCTTCAAGGGCGTCTTTGCCGTGGTGAAGGTGCCGCTGACCGCCATGACGACGCTGGCGAAGACCGGGGCAAGGGCTTTTGGCGTACTGGCGGACATCTCGCGTCCGGTGGGAGCCGTGCTGCTGGAAGTGGCAGGAAACATGGGGGGCTTTGCGTCCGAGATGCAGCGCACCCTGCTGGGAAGCGGGACGCTCGGCGAGAAGCTGGACGCCATCGCGAAGAGTGCCAGGAAGCTGCTGGCCCCGCTGACCACGCTGGACGACGTGCTGAAGAAGAGCCTCGGTGAGAAGCTGACCGAGGCGAGGAAGGAAATTTCAAAATGGGCCGACAGCCTGCCGGACGGAGTGCGCGAGGGGGTCTACACCCTGCTGGACATTCTGGAAGGACTGGGTGCCGGTACACTGACCGTGGCCGGGGTCGTGGGCGGAGCGCTGAGCGGCCTGAAAAAGAGCGCGGTCAAGGCCCTCGAGACGGTGGGCAGCGTTATCACCGGGCAGAGCAGGAAACTGAACGGGTATAAGGACGTGCTGACGAGCCTGCCCGCCATCGTGGGAGCTGCGGTGAGCGCCTTTGCCGAGGAGTTCAAGGGTGCTGCCGGGAATGTGGAGAGCGCGGCGTCCAGAGTCTACGAGCCGATGAAGGCCTTTTTCAAGGCACTGAAAGACGGATTCGACTCCATCAGCGGAACGGATATTTACCGGTTTATGAGCCTTCTGGACGTGGGGCTGCTCTCCTACGCCATCGCACAGTTCGCCAAGGCCATGAACAGCCTGCGGAAGATGCTGGCAACGCCCCTGTCGAAGATGCTGAACAGCATTTCGGGAAGCTTCAACGCGCTGACGGGGGCGCTGAAGACATGGCAGAAGCAGGAGAGCATCAAGATCCTCACGGGCATCAGCTCGGCCCTGCTGATGCTGGCGGGCGCCATGCTCATCATGAGCCGCATCGACCCGGAGCGATACACCTCGGTACTGGTCGGCACAATGCTCCTCATTGCAGAACTGGTGACGGCGGCAAAGCTGCTGAAACCGGAAGTGAAGGCCTTTGACTCTGCGATGAGCGGGCTCGGGTCTCAGCTGCTGAAAGCCTCGACTCTGTGGGGTTCTGCGGCGGCACTGCTGGGACTGGCGGCGGCGACGAAGGCTCTGTGCTCCGGATTCGTGGCCATCGCAGACGCCATCAAGGGCGAGGACTTTCTCCAGAACCTCGCGGCCTTTGCGGCGGCAGTGACAGGCATGTACGTGTTGACACGGAACATGGGGCTGCTCATTGCCACCGTGAAAGCTCGTGACCTCGTGGTAGGCGGTGCGACGCTGTTTGGCCTTGGCGCTTCGCTCATCGAGATGAGCATCGGACTGCGGGTCATGGCCAACGCGATAAAGCCTCTGAGCGATGTGAAGTGGACGAGCCTCGTGAAAGCCGTGGTGGGAATGGGCGCACTGACCGCTTACCTTACCGCGATGGGAAGCATGCTCGTGCTGGCACAGGGCGTGACCGACACCATGCTCACATTTCAAAATGGACTTGCAATCGCGGCCATGGGCGGAGGCATGTGGGTGCTGGTGCAGGGCGTCTGTGCTCTGGCTGGGCTCATCACCGAGAATGTGGACGACGGCACCCTGAACACCACGAAGCTCGAGTACGCCACTACGGCCATGAAGACCCTGATGATCCTCATGACGGCCATGAGCGCACTTTCCAGCAAGACGAAGTTCAGCTCGGGTGCAGCGGTGCTGGCCATGGCAGGGGCGATGAACGCGGTGGCTGTGGCGGCCGCAGCGCTCTGTCTGATCCCCTGGCCTCAGCTGGGAAAAGCGGGTGCTGTGCTGGCTGGGCTGACCGGTGCGATGCTTGCACTGGGTGTAATAGGCTCAGCAGGATGGAGCGAGGGTGCAGGCATTTTCCTGATGGCGGACGCGCTTATGGCGGTGGCCGGTGCGTGTCTGATGATGGGAAAAGTGGAGTGGACAGAGCTTGGAAAAGCGGCTGGAGTATTGGCTATATTAAGCATCGCTGGTATCGCCCTGAGTCACTTCGCCGGTTCAGTCAACTTCATGGGCGTCAGTACCGGAATGCTGGCCATGAGTGCGGCTCTGCTGGTGCTGGCACCGGCCATCCGACTGCTGGGTGAAGCAAAGCCGGAACAGGTGGGTCAGGCATTACAAGTGTTCCTCGACGGGATGCTGGTGGTGCTACTGGGCAGTGCGATGCTGACGACCATGCCCCAGCTCGCCGTAGGACTCGAACTGCTGGCAAAGGCATTCGAGAAGTTTGGCAAGGGAATGCTCTACCTCGCCGGTGCGGGAGCGATATTCGGTGCACTGGCCCTGTTTGCCGACCCGCTGTGTACGGCCATCATCAACGCTGCGCCGGACATTGAGGCTGCTCTGGTGGCTGTGGTGACACTCATCTGCGGTGCCATCAACCAAAGCGCCGAACCCATCGGCGAGGCCTTTACCACCCTGTGCAAGGTGCTCATCCAGACGGTCATTGACCTCATCGGCTGGGCATGGAGCGGCGAAGGCGGCGAAGGCGATGGTATCAAGGGCGCGCTGGAAGAGCTGGGAAAGAACATCCGGGACAGCATCCGGGACATCTTTTCGCCCTTCAGCAGCAATGGAAACTTCCAGCAGAGAAATGTAGCATTCAAGTTCAACCCCGATTTCAAACCCCAGCGCGTCAATGTCGCAGATGTCTTTACCTTCTCCGGTGCAAAAGACGACGCCGAAAAAGAAGGTAAGGAGATCGGTGGAAATGTCGCAAGCGGAGGGGCGAAGGGCGTCGAGGAAAACAAAGCCCGCGCAACGGGTGCTGTACAGGGCATGGTGGACGACACCATAGCTGCCGCCAAGAAGGGGTATGGCATTAACAGCCCCTCGAAGGTATTCGAAGAGATCGGCCGGTACATCACGGAAGGTCTGGCCATCGGCATCGGCGACCAGAGCGTGCTGGCGGGGGCAACGGCGGCGATCCAGACTGTGGCGCAGAGCATCCGGAACGTCTTTACGACTTTCTGGGGCATCCACTCGCCGAGTCAGCTGGCGGAAGAGGACGGACGGAACATCGTGGAGGGACTGCGCCTCGGGATCGGAGACTCCGACCTGAGAAGCCGGCTCTACGATGCAAGCTATGATTCTGCTTCACAGGTGCGGGACGCTGTGGGCGCGGCACTGGACGAAGCCAAGAAGACTGCCTCGGAAAAGATGCTGGAGCTTTACAGCATCATGAAGGCCGACCGTATCATGCCGGACGGAACGCTCCCCAGCGGAAAAGCCGGACTCGGGGCGAACCGCTACCAGCAGGCGGTACAGGACTACGAGAAGGCCAACGCCAAAGAAGACGCCCGGAATACGCCCTATCTCGGCGCGGACTGGAAGCCAAGCTCCCTGTGGGACAAGGCAACGGAAGCGCTGCGAAAGTACCAGAGCGGCGAGATCAAAGCGAAAGATGCCCTGAAGGACCTGACCGGCGAGGCAAAGGACTGGGTCTCAAAGCAGATCGGAAGTGCTCTTGGCCTCGAGGGTCTGGACCCGAGCGAGTATGCCGACCTCATCCTCGAGCAGTACAGCGGCTATCTCCCGGACGACGCCCCCAAATCCACCGGAAACGGCGGCAAAGGGGGCAGAGGGAGCTCCTCGGGCAAGGGGAAGACTCTGGCCGAGACCATCGCCGAGAAGTACACAAAGGAGCTGAAGGCCAACAAGTACCTCCAGAACGCCGCCGACAAGGAATACAGCCTCTGGGAAGCAGGCGAAGGAAACACTGCTTCCATCGAAGCGCTCATCCAGAAAAAGGGTGAGACGCTGGCGAAGAGCATCGAGCTGCAGACAGCTCGTGTGGGCATTGCACAGAGGCAGTACGACGAACTGGTCTCCCGGGCAGGCGCGAACGACGACAAAACGAAAGAAGCCTACACCACTCTGCTGGACGAGAAGAAGGCCCTCCTCGACCTGCAGCAGGCGAGGTTTGAGAACACCTACAAGGCGGCCCTCGAGCGGTACGAAAGCGACGACAAGCTGGCTCAGACCGAGTACCAGATCTGGGCGGACACCTATGAGAAGACCGCTTCCGTGACCGAGAAGAGCAACCGGAACATCAAGGCCATCAACAAGCGGCTGGCCATCCAGAGCGAGAAGACCGCCCTCGCGGAAAAGGCGTGGGTGGAAACGAAGGATGCCCTCGGCGAAGCAAGCCGCGTGACCCAGCAGGCGTACCTGGACTATCTGGAAGCTCAGCAGGAAAAGCTGGAACTGGAAAGCGAACTGGACAAGGCTCAGCTTGCGGCGTTCGACGATCTTTCGCGTTTCTACGACAGCCGCATCTCCATGGCGCAGAAGCGGATGGACCTGCTGAACAAGCTTTACAACGACGGCGACCTCTCGGGGCGGGCAGACGCTTATGAGGCCGCTGTGAAGGAGTACGGCGAGGGCAGTCTCGAAGCCCGGAGAGCGGCGACACAGGGGACCATGACGGCCCTGATGGGCGTGAACAGCGCACTGACCAGCATGAGATGGCAGATGAGCAGGGTCACGGCCATGCAGCAGAAGTATCAGACTGCCCTCGAACAGGCCGGAGGCAACCGCTACGACGAGACCGTCATGGCCGCTTATAAGGACATGATGGACTCCCGCTCGACCTTTGCGGACTATGTGGGAGACCTGGCCGACGCATTCGACGTGAGTGATGCCACGAAGCGCACCATGATGCAGCTGGGCGACGCCATCGCAAAGAACTGGAAGCCCATTCAAAATGGATTCAGCAGGGTATGGACCCAGGTGGAAAAGCGGTTCCCTCAGACAGCGGAAAAGCTGGCAAACTTTGTGGGGCTCTACATGCGGGACGGCGCGACCGAGACCATCTCGGCCACCATGAACGCCATCGTCTCGGCCATGAACGGAGACTGGGCCAGCGCGGTCGCCAGCGGGCTGACTGCGGTGCTCGACGTCGTCGGCACGGACTTTGGGCAGACCCTGACCGAAGCCATCAGCGCCGCGCTGAAGAAGGCCTTTGGCGGCAACGGGCTCTTTGCACAGCTTCTGACAAAGCTTTCCGGGAGCATCGACACAGGCGGAAGCGGAAGCTCGGGCAGTCTCTTCTCGGCCATCGGGAAGCTGCTCAAGGGCGGCGCGTCCGCTGCGAAGAGCTTTCTGGGAGGAGCGTCGAAAGCGGCCGCAGGAGCCAGCGGAGCGGCAAAGCTCATCCCGGTGCTGAACAGCGTAGGGACTGCCACCGCCAATGTGGCCTCCGGTGTGACCACCGTTGCCAAGGCGGCGGGAGCCGCCAAGGTTGCTGCCACTGCTGCCGGAGCTGCCACCTCGGGGACTCTGGCCAAGGTAGGCATGGGCGTTGCCAAGGTGGCCGCCAGCCTCGGCCCTCACGGACTGCTGGTGGGCGCCTGTGTGGCAGGTGCGGCTCTGGTAGGCACTGCCGTGGTGAAGAACTGGGACAAGGTGAAGGCCGGTATCGGCAAGGCCTGGGACTGGATCAAGGAGAAGGCGGCGAACCTCTGGAGCGGCGTGAAGGGACTCGTGGGCGGTGCGATCAACGTCGGCAAGAACGTCGTGGGTGGTTTATGGAACGGCATCAAGGGCGTAGCAGGCGGACTCTGGAACGGCATCAAAGGCATCGGACGAGGCATCATCAACGGCTTCAAGAGCATCTTTGGCATCCACTCGCCCTCGACGGTCTTTGCGGAGATCGGCGGCTATCTGATGCAGGGTATGTCAAACGGCATCACCCAGAGCGCCGACGGCGTGGACCGCAGCCTCGAAGAGGTATCGGCGGGCGCGCTGAAGGTGGCCCAGAACGGTGCCGAGCAGCTGCTGGCGGCCCTGAACAGCGAGGACGACCCGGTCATCCGGCCTGTCGTAGACCTGAGCGACGCGGAAAGCAGCCTCGGGTGGATGGACGACCAGATGGCGGGCAGCTACACCCGCAGCCTGAACGTCCAGCGCAGCGCGGCTCTTGCGGGCGCTGTGTCGGCGAAGGCAAACCGTCAAAATGGCGGCGACGAGAAGGACGCTGAAGACGGTAAGACCGGCAGCGAAAACCACGAAGTCGTGGAAGCCATCCGACAGATGGGCGAGCGGATCGACGGGGTGGCCCGGGCCGTGAGCAACATGAAGGTCGTGATGAACAGCCGGAAGCTAGTGGGCGAGATCAAGACCGACATGAACAACGCACTGGGCGCAATGGCAGAGAAGGGGCGGTAAGATGGGATTCGGACGCAATGCTGTGAGCGAAGGGATGCAGAGCTGGTCGAAGCTCACCTTCCACATCCCTGCCGACGCCCCGGTGAAGACCTTTTCGACCGACGAGCTGATGCTCATCCCGGCAGAACCGCTTTTTGTGTCACCCTTTGAGGAGGGCATCAGCACACTGGACGCAGCCCCGTGGCACGGCACCATCGAGTACAGCCCGCTCCTGAAGCGTGTATTCAAGAACACGGAGGGGAGCTGGAGCTTCTACTACGAGCCGGACGGGAAGAGCCACACCTTCTGGGACTGCTACGCCGACATCACCCACGACAGCGCAAGCGACGGCTGGATGGTGACGGACGGGACCTGGATCGCCGTCTATCACGCCCTGCTGTACTACCTGCAGGGGCGGCGTGTGCTGGTGGACGTGCCGGACGGCAAAGGAAACATCGTGACCTACAAGGGGCGCTGCTGGGTGAGCAGCTACACAACAGACGAAAGCGGAAGGATCAAGGCGACCATCGGGTACAGCCTTGCCCCGCCGGAAGACCTGAATTTGTAAAGTGCGGTGTCCTGCTGTAAGAAATAAACCTCTCCGTCTGCGCTTTGCGCAGCCACTGCCCGGGTTGCGGCACCCAGCATCCGCGACGCTTTGCTTGCGTCTTGCTGGCCGCGGCCCCAACAGCGACTCCCTGTTTCCGCCACTGGCGACGGTCGTCGTTGTTGCTCCTAGCGAGGGGAGGCTGAAAGGAAGAGCTATTAGAATACAGCAGGACATGACAGTTTACAAATTTGGACTAAAAACAGAAAAGAAAGATGCTCTAACGATAGAGCGCTGTCACGAAACGAACCTCTCAGGCGCTTCGCGCCAGCTCCCCTAGCGAGGGGAGCCCTTGGCAGGACGGTAAAGTTTTGACTGGACGAGAAAGTTTCGTCTGGACGGGGACGGCAGTGCGCTGCTACAGAGGATAGGTTTCAGAAGGAGGCGAATGGGATGGGCATACCACATGGCATCACGATACGCGGATACACGGGGGCAGAGACCGTGGAGGTGGTGACGGCACGGAACGAGGCCGGCGACATCCCCGCGTGGGACACTTATCCCGCCAAATCCGAATACTTTATGCCGCTGACGGTCAAAAAAAGCGGGCTTTCGCTCCGGACACTCAAATTCTGCGTCAAGGTCTATGTGCCGGGTACGATGCGTATCGTCCTGCGGCAGTACGGTTTTGACACGGCCCTGGCAGACGTCTTTGTGGACATCATCCGGGGGCTCAACGATGTCACGGCCAACATGGGGAGCATCGAGCTGAAAAAGAACGTGGAATACCAGCTCTACATGGCCGCTTCGAACAACTTTTACCCGCCCTCCATCCAGCCCGAATGGGTGGTGGAGAACGAGTACCTGGATATTCAGCACGGAAGCGCGTATTACAACGGCGATACGACGCTTATCTTCGGCGGGACTGTTGTGCTGCAGGAGATGACGCTGGGTGACGAGCTCCACACATGGAAGGATCTGTTCCTCATCCCGGCATCCAGACCCATCGTGCAGCCACCCATCGAAAAGACCATGACCCTCGACGTGGAGGGGATGAGCGGCGAGGCGGACCTCAGCCACGGACTGACCGGCTACCCGGTATTCAACGACCGGGAGGGAAGCTGGCAGTTTTACATTGACACCGACCGATGGCGGGAGGCAAACGGTTTCTGGGGGCCTGTAGGCAGCTTTGCGTACAGGGACATTATGCGCCGGCTGAACCGGATGATGGAGAGGCCCTTCCAGACCAAGATCATTTTTGACGACGACCCGCTGTTCTATTACGTGGGGCGCGTCTGGGTGAGCGAGAGGCCCAGCCAGCAGTACGACCACACGAAGATCACGCTCCGATACCGGCTGTACCCCTACAAATACCTGCTGGCGGAGGACGGAGACGACTGGCTGTGGGATACCTTCTGCTTCGAGACGGACATTGCCACTGTAAAAACGCACGATGTTGCGATGAAAGCAGGGGAGATGGAGACCTTCCCGCTTGTATTCACGGACAAGCCCTCGGCGGTCTTCGTAACCAGCACCGGAGCAGCCACGGCTAATATGCAGAATCAAAATGGCGTAGATTACACCCTTTTAGGGCAGGAGTCGATGCCGAAGACCCAATACGTGTTCCTCACGAGCTTTTCGTCCGGGGGAACGAGCTACGAATGCCGTTTGCAGACTCTCGTGATGCCTCTGGTGACGAAGGAGTACGGCATCCACATGATGGGGATGGAGCTGGCGCTCTACCCGGTGAGCACCGGAAATGTGACGGTATCCATTCGGAAAAAGGGTGCCAGCGTTCTGCTGGCCAGCGACAGCTTTACCGTGACCCGGACCAGCAGCGGCACCGGCGTAGAGTACCAGATATTCGACGGCATCGGGCTCATGACCGACCTCGAGAAGAACACGGCCTATGAGATCGTGGTGGAAGCAGCCGGAAAGGTATACGTCCCGAACATCCCGAAGGAGTCCCTGACCGAGAACGATTATCTCGACTTCGGGACAGGAGCGCAGGCCATTGCAGCGGACAGCGGCGGATACAAGCTGTTCTGCGGGAGCGTGAGCTTCTATGCCGGTGAGGGCGCTGTGCTGAAGCCCGGCGTAAAGACCAACATCGGCATCGTGGGTACTGCGCCGGACAACAACGGGCGCGTCGTTGTGGTGCAGGCGGAAGAGGACACGAGTATCAGCATCGATTACAGGCCGGCGTACCTGTAAAGCGGGGTAGCCCTCTCAGACGCTTCGCGCCAGCTCTCCCAGAGGGCGAGCCACTGGCGTGTCGGGAAGGTCTGAGCTGGATGAATGAAGTTTTATCTGGGCGAGAACAGTAGTGCGCTGCGACAGAGGGCAGGCTTAGGAGATATTTCAAAATGAGATATAAAGTGTATGCGGGGCTGGTCAGCGTCACATTCCAGTCGAGCACCAAGGCCCGGTTTTACTGGGCGGAAAAAACGCTGGTCTACGACTCCTACGGCGATTCCGTCGAGGGAGAAGAGACGAACGGCATCGTGGCTGAACCTGTGGTGGACCTGGAGAACAAGAGCGCCGGGACGTTCTCCTGCCGAGTGCCGTATCAGGTGGTGACACGGTTCGGGCAGGTAAAGAACCCCTATTACGACAAGTTCACCATGGGGCGGACCTTCATCATGGTGGAAGAGGACGACGAATGCATCTTCTTCGGACGGGTGACGGAGTGCGAGCTGGAGTTCAACCTGGACAAGACCGTGACCAGCGACGGCATCCTGAACGAGCTGGAGCAGATCAACACGAGACTCGGCAGCGGCTCCTACAACACCTGCGCGGACTCTTCGGTCAGCCTGCTCGCCTTTGTCATGGGGGCGGATCAGAGCCGGAAGGGGGATAGCCCCGTAAACTGCATGGAGCGTGGAAAGGTGACGGCGGACGACCGAACGGTGAACACCAGCGAGACCGGCGACCAGTTCGGAAGCTTATGGAGCGTCCTGAGCACCTATCTGCTGGAAAAGGATGACGCCTACCTGAAGCTCCGACTGGCCAACGACCCCGGAACGGAGCGGTTCTTCTTTTACTACGACTACCTGAAGCCGGAGGACGTACCCCAGACGAGCCAGAGCATCGAATACGGCGTGAACATGCTGGACTTCGTGCTGGACGAGAAATGTGGCTCCGACCTTGTGAACAGCGTGACCGCCCACGGCACCGAGACCGTCAAGCACGGCTGGTGGATCTTCAAGAAGACCAGCTACAACACCATCTCCAGCACGGTGAAGGACGACAAGTCCATTGCAAAATACGGTCTGCGGAGCCGGCACATCTATGTGGACGGGAAGACTTCCACCACCAGCAGCCTGAACAGCACAGCCAGCGCCGAACTGAAAAAGTACAAGCAGGATGCAGAGCCGACCCTGACCATCAAGGCCTTCGACCGGAAGGACGTCGGCGAGAAGGTGGAGAAGCTGGGGTGTCTGCTCCGCACCCACATCCTGAGCAAACCTCACAGCTTCGACTTATGGATGGTATGCGCCAAGGCACGTCTGCCGCTGGATGCGCCGGACAACAAGGAGTTCACCTTCGGGCTGACCAGCGCGTCTCTCTCGAAGCGGACGAGCGGGCTGACGGCCATGGCACAGATACTGCAGGACACCGTGAAGGGTACAGTGAGCTATCTGAACAGTATTGGGTAGCCCTCTCCGTCAGCTTCGCAATGCCACCTCCCCTAGCGAGGAGAGGCCTTGGCAGGACGGTAAGGTCTGAGCGGGACGCTTGAGGCGCAATATGGCGCAAAAGGGCGGGCCTTGCGACAGAGGGCAGGTGCTTCTGGACAATGCACTTTGTCAAGCTGCCGCTGGCCCAGGCAGCAGGGCACTACAGTCCACGAAACAAATAAACTTTGCTCGTCCAGAGAAAACCTGACCGACATGCCAAAGGCTCGCCCTCTGGGAGAGCTGGCGAGGAGCGAAGCGACGAGACTGAGAGGGTAGGAGGATTTATATGACATTCGAGGAGATCGTCGCGCAGATGAAAGAGGCGGTGGACGGCATACGGAAGGCCATCTACGGCGTACAGGTGCGCGAATACATCGCCAAGGGCATGGAGAACGTGGTGGAGGTGGGAAAGCAGACCATCGGCGCGGCCAAAGCTGCCAAGGCAAGCGAAGAGGCCGCCAAGACCAGCGAGACCAACGCCAAGGCAAGCGAAGAGGCAGCAGGACAGATCGCCGAGGATGCAGCGGACAGTGCCGCTAAGGCCAAGACCAGCGAGACCAATGCTGCTGCCAGTGAGCAGGCCGCCAAGACCAGCCAGGCCGAGGCCAAAAAGAGCGAAGAGGCCGCAAAGAAATACGCCGGCGATGCGGCTGCCATTGCTAACACCGACAAGACCCTCACCATCTCCGGCGCGGCGGCGGATGCTGCGGCCACCGGCGTGCGCATCAAACTGCTGGAGATGGTGCATGGCACAGACGTAAACGGAATCAGCTTTGTTTCGGCCTTTGATACGATGGAGGGCGTAGAGCTGACGGGCGTGTGGAATAAGGCGGCGTCGAGGGTGGATTTTTAAGAGGAAGGAGGATTTGAATGCAGATCAAAGACTTAGCCATTGGTGATGGCTTTGTATGCCTGATGGAAGGCAGCACAAAAGTCAAGTTTTACGTGCTGGCCCACAACTACGAGAGCGGCCTGAACGGCAAGGGACGGACGCTGTTTTGCCGGGAGAGTCCGGCGACGAGCGGGGTCCATAATGTGTCTAAACTAGATACTTACCTTGTCAATAACAGCGGTGAGGACACCTGGTACAAAAACACCTATGTGAATAAGTTTTCCGAAGAAGTACGGAACTTGATCGGCATGACAAAATATGCCGGTCATTATGTTCGCTATTATAACCATTCCAGTACTGGCGGTGGTAATGGAATAGAACTTGACGGCGACACATACAAGTCAAGCTTTTTCCCTATTTCGGCAGCGGAAGTCGGGGCATCGGGCTACTCCGATGGCTCTGCGCTTTCCTCAGCCGCAATCAGCAGGATCGGCAGCATTCGAACCCGCTACGGAAGCGGCATCTGGACGAGAAGTCCATATATGCGCATTACATATACTGATGGGTCGCATTGGCCGGAAACCCATTACTATGCCAACAGCGTCTACATAGCTTCCGCAAGCGGCTCCAGTGTTACGACTGCCGAAGGCACTTACGGCAGTAGTTACGGCTACCTTCCATGTTTCACCCTGCCGGAGACGTTATACATCGACAAAGACGGCTTCGCCTTGGCAAACCAGCCGCCGGAAGTGACTTCCGATGCAGGCGAGAGCGGCGCGGCGCTGGGAGAGAAGAACGAGCCGTTTACTCTGTCCTACACCGTGACCGACGGCGACGGAGACCCCATGACCATCACCGAAAAGGTGAACGGCGTGGCGCTGGCCGTCCGCGAGAACGTGTCCACCGGCACCGAACTCACGGTGCAGTGCCTGAGCGAGAAAGCCCTGTTCCAGCAGATCCTCAACGGGGAGAACACATTGGTGCTGGAAGTGGGCGACGGAAAGACCACGACAGAGTGGACCGCTACCTTTACCAAAAATGTGACCCATGCCGTCCTCTCGCTGGCCCAGCCCCTGACGGCGGACGACACCATCACCGTGGCGGCGCTGACGCTCGAGGGCAGTTTCCCGGCAGATATGAGCCTCAGCGTGGAGCTGACCAATAACGCACGGGACGATGCCCCGGTGTGGGAGAACTGCACCGACATCCAGCGCGGCGAGAGCCGGGCCTTTGTACACCATGTCTTTGCCAACAAGACCGCCGCCAAGGGAGCGGCCTTTAATTACAAGGTGACGATCACCCGGGGAGCTTCCGGCACCGGCGGCAATATCACCATGATCGGAGGTGTCATCGGATGAGTCTGCACAAAACGGAAAAGAGCCTGAAAGAGCTCCACAGGAAGCTGGAAGAGGAGCAGAAGCTCAGGGAGCTGCCCGGCCTCGTGGCAGAAATTGAGGATGCGCTCTGCGAGCAGGATATGGCGGCGGAAGAGCGACTTGCGACCATCGAGGACTCGCTGTGCGAGCTGGACGACGCCGTCAACAAGTAAGGAGGACATCAAAATGGATAAAATCTGGGCAAACCGGCTCATCGCCGGCACCAAGACGTGGGCAGAGATGCCCACACGCCGCCATGCCGGAGTCAAAGCGGAGCTGGCCAAGCGGGTGGCCGAGGGGGAGATCACCGCAGAGCAGTACAAAGAGATCACGGGGGAGGACTACAATGAATAAGCTGCTGGAGCTGCTGGAAAAGCTGGTGCGGGCCATCTTTGGCCCGGGGGACAAGCAGGACACCGGCGAGCCCGAGCCTGCACCCCAAGCCCCCGGGGCAGAGGCCGTAACCGGCTGGGAGGGCGACCCGCCCTACCGGTACATCGACGTGAGCCGGTATCAGGGCCTTATCGACTGGGCGCAGGTGGCAGCGGCGGGCTACAAGGGAGCAATGCTCAGGGCGGTGAGCACCAACCGCAAGCTCTCCAAGCGGGCAGACGGCCTGTACATCGACCCGACCTTTGAGATCAACTACCGCAACGCCAAAGCTGCCGGGCTGGACGTGGGCGTCTACTACTACACCAATGCCACCAGTGAGGCGATGGCCGACGC
>ERZ809702.19-NODE-19-length-65333-cov-12.4202_pt1 | contig 65333 bp, 66 predicted proteins | sample MGYA00520455_ERZ809702 | MGnify/ENA primary metagenome ERZ809702 (study PRJEB31588, sample SAMN03398776) | human gut metagenome | study: EMG produced TPA metagenomics assembly of the PRJNA231909 data set (A prospective, longitudinal analysis of the...
GCATCTGACTTTTAATCAGAGGGCCAGGGATTCGAGTTCCCTCGAGCGCACCAAAGAAAAACCCACGATCGACCGTTGATAAAGCGGATTTGATCGTGGGTTTCTTTTTGTTATATCGGCCCGGCAGAAAGCCAAAAGTGCGACAGAAATGCGACAACGCCAAGGCGGCTTACACGGGCGCACCGGATGGGTTACCGGAGCGTTTGATTAAAAATGAAGGCATACAGGGGCGGTCAGCTGCCTGACAGCAACAATTTTCACCCTTACAAGTTCTCGGTTTCCTTTTGATAAGCAGGGATTTGGGCCAGTTCACGGGCGTGGCGAAGGAGAGCCTCTCGCCCATTCTCGTTCATGGTAGCCACAATAGTTTCGATTTCTCTTATCATCCCGCCTTTTACTGTCCTGCCTTTGTAATATGTTTTTTCTTCCGGGATGGCATCATCAGAAGTTTCTTCCAAACCAAGAGAAAGGTCATTATTTAGCTGTTTTTTTATATCACCTGTTGAAACGCAATGCTTACCTGCCATTTCCTCCAAGTGTTCCAACGCCCATTTTCTTTCGTGTTCTGTTGTTACAACTCCATTACAAAGCTCTACTTGCCTCGTATTGGACTCAATGATTTTTTCAATTTCGTAGGCCGCGAAAGATGCTCGCGATTCGGAATCTCCATATTTCTTTCATATAAATAAGTATCCGGAGTAAAACAAGATGCAAAATCCTATCCACTACCCCACCATGGCCACGGTGAAGAACGCAGCCGTGCGATTCAACGTGACACCCACCTACGTGCGCAAGCTCTGCCGAACGGGCAAGATCAGGTACACGGCCATTTCGTGCCGGAGATGGCTGGTCAACATGGACTCGCTGGCGCAGTTCTTCGCAGAGGGAGAGCCGGTCAGGGAGATCCCGCAGCCAGTCGACGGAATCCGCTGTGTGGCTCTCTCTTAAGAAAGGAAGGCCATCATGGCTGAGATCATCGAGCGAAAGAAGAAGGATGGCACCTTTTCTTATATGATTCGCGTGTATAGCGGTCGAACGCGGGATGACAAGGTCATTACAAAATGTAAAACTGTGACGCCACCCACCGGGATGGGCAAGAAAAGACCGAAAAGTGGGTGCAGGAGCAGGCGATACTGTTCGAGCAGAAGGTCACGAATGACCTCGTGCTGGACTCAGATGTGCTGCTGGATGCCCTTTCCGATGCACCACCGCAGTACAGCCTGATCGTTCAGCTGGCATTGCTGATCGGTGCCCGGCGGGGCGAGATCTGCGCTCTGCGCTGGTCAGACATCGACCTGGAAAAAGGCACCATCTCCATCAACTGAACTGTACAGTTCATCCCGGGAACGGGCCTGGTATTCAATCCTCCCAAGACAAAGCGTTCCCGGCGGTGCATCCGGATCGGCTCGGACTGTGTGGAGCTGTTGCGGGAGTATCAGCGCTATCAGAAGGCAGAGCGCTTCAGAATCGGTTCAGCATGGGTACGCAAGGTCACGCTGGAAAATGGCAAAGTGGTAGATAATGACATGCTCTTTACCAAGTGGGATGGGGAGCCCATGGACCCGGATATCATCTCGACATGGTTTCCGAAATTCCTGACAGAACATGGCCTTCCACAGGTGCATTTTCATAGCCTCCGCCACACTAACGCCAGTATCCTTATCGCTGCGCACACACCGATCACCACGGTTTCCGGGCGACTTGGGCATGCACAGACATCCACGACATTGAATTACTATGAATTACTATGCGTCGGCCATCCAGAGTGCTGATGCGGCTGCTGCAGATACTCTGGAAGGTATCATCAAGGTTCGGGAAAGGAAACAGGCCTAAGGGCTTAAAAGAACACCTCAATCAGCCAATGAAATGGAAAGATTTATATACAGGCATTATGATGTCAAAAGTAGTTGCAGAGTATAGAAACCGTCCAATGAAACCAACCACACTGAACAAAAAACTCGCAATCCATGGTGTACAAGCTGTGCGAGGACGCGATAAAAAAGAGCAAAGATGGAAAAGCAAATGAAAACAGAGATGTGCTATTCTGGTTCTTGGTCGAGTTTTAAACATTGTGAGATTTGGGGCAAGAAGCGTCAATAATAATGACAAATGTTGCCCCAGAATATAAATCTGACGTTAAGGCAGCTGTTTGATGGTAGAAATACATAAGGACTATTGTTGGAAGAGCATCTGACTCTTGACAGATTCCCCTACCGCGAATACAATATAATTAAAATTATCATAATTCAGATTATGCTAAAAGAGGTGGGCTGTATGGATTTCATCGGCAGGACATCTGAATTGGCGACGCTGAACACCGAACTGAACCGTGGAAGCGGTTTTGTAGTAATCTACGGCAGACGGCGCGTCGGAAAAACAACGCTGATCAAAGAATTCATCAAGGACAAGCGTGCATTCTACTTTCTGGCAACAACGGAGAGCGAAGCGCAGAGCATGAAGCGATTTGCCGGAGTTCTTTCCCGGACAACAAAAAATCCCATGCTCAGTAAAGTGACATTTACAGACTGGCTCGACCTGTTCCAAGTGGTCGCAGACGATCATCCGGACGAGAGGAAGGTACTTGTCATAGATGAATTTCCGTATCTTGTAAAGACGAACCCGGAGTTTCCGTCCATCTTGCAGAACGCGTGGGATGAGGTGCTGAAAGACCACAATGTCATGTTGATCCTCTGCGGCTCGTTCATCAGCATGATGAAAAAACATGCACTGGCGTATAACAGCCCCCTTTATGGCCGCAGAACAGCACAGATCCGGCTGACGCCGCTGCAGTTTACCGATGTGTATGCGGCGCAGGATCTGTCATTTGAGCAGGCGGTAGAGCAGTATGCCATCACAGGCGGCGTGCCCAAATATATGGAATTTTTCCAGACAAATGAACCTTTGACGGAGCAGATTTGCAGCGTTGTGCTGTCCAAAAACGGATTTCTGTATGAAGAGCCGGATTTCCTCCTCAATGAAGAGGTCCAAACGCCTATCAACTATTTTTCTGTCCTGAAGGCCATCTCGGACGGCAACCACAAACTGAGCAAAATCGGAATAGCGATGGAGCAGGATACATCCGCCATCACGCCCTACCTGAAAACCTTGATCGATCTTGGTTTCGTCACCAAAAATGTGCCGATTACAGAGAAGAACCCGGAGCGCTCCCGCAAAGGCCTGTACTATGTCTCGGACAATTTTATCCGTTTTTGGTTCCGGTATGTGTATCCATTCAAAGGCGAACTGGAACTGGACAACCAGCAGATCGTTCTGGATGAGATGAACAAGGACTTCAAGCAGAAATTCGTTGCATTTGTCTATGAAAGCATCTGTCGGAATATTTTTGCAGAGCTGTGCCGGACAGGAAAAATCGCCTTTTCACCGTCACGCATCGGCTCTTACTGGCGGAACGATACAGAGGGAGACACTGAAATCGATGTTGCGGCGGTAGATAACCAGCACAAGCGGCTCTTCCTTGGTGAGTGCAAATACCATGCAAAGCCTGTGGGCGTGGCTGTTTACTCCGCTTTGCAGGAAAAAGGCCAGTCCAAAGAACTGACGACCGTATTCAAAGGCTATGAAATCACATATGCTCTGTTTTCCAAGAGTGGCTTCACCGACCGGCTGGTAGAGATGTCCGCAGAAAATCCGAACCTGCTTCTGGTTCAGGAAGACCACCTGTATCGAAAAGACCCTTGAGGAATCTGGCGTTCCTGCTATAGGATGAGTTTGCAGAAAGCAGCAAAAACACGAATCTGACGTTGGAACGGTCTTTCAACAGTGAAGCACATCTAAAACGAAATCAGCCAGTATATCGTGCATTTACGCATGGTATGCCGGCTTTTTGTTTTGGGAACGATAATCGAGAAGTTTTCCACATACAGGGGCGGGGTGGTTGAAAATTCAGGCCCCACCCTATTCCGGCAGAACGAAAAAGTTGTTTTCTCTCCCCAGACCGGAGCAAAATCGAGAAAGCATGTATCCAACGGCCAAAACAAGCCATACTGAAAGCGGTATCTTCCATTGAGGTAATGGAGGATACCGCTTTTTATTCTTTGTTGTCTTAATTCTCAGCCTATTTTATCATAATTCTATCTGCGCTTCAATAGCATTTCCCATAAAATGTAATGCGATAACTCGGCATAAATGTGTTATATTACGTCATTTTGTGCAAAAACAAGAGCCGCTCAGAGGGAAAAAGACCGAAACATTCCATTAAGTTTGGGATAAATGGTCAGATAGGTGTCCAACCGGGGAGATTTACAATGGCAAGACGAGGAGAAAATATTCATAAACGCAAAGATGGCCGCTGGGAGGGGCGATATATCAAAGGACGGGCCGATGGAAAAGCCATCTGGGGGTATCTTTACGGCTATTCCTATTCGGAGGTAAAGACTGAGCTGACACACCGGAAAGCCATGTCCGGTTTTTATCAGCTGTCCGGGGCATCCATGCGCTTTTCGGAGCTGGCCGAACTGTGGCTTGCTTCCTTTGCACAGGGCGTGAAAGAATCCACACTGACGCACTATCAGTATACTCTGCACAAATATCTGCTGCCGGTTTTGGGCGATCTGCCGGTTTCTGAACTGAATGAATCGACCTTGGAGCGGCTCTTCCTGCAAATTTTGTCACCCAGCGACAACAGCCACAAGCCGTTGGGAACATCCTCTGCGCAAGAATGCTTCGGGATGTTGAAGCGTATCTGCAAATATGCGGCACGCCTCCATCTGATGCCGCCTCTGGAACTCTGTGTGAAGCTTCCACGACAGAAAAAAGCAGAACCACGGCCTCTGAGTCTGGCAGAGCAAGCCGCTCTCCGGTCATTCCTTCTGGACCCGCCCACACCCAGAAAAATCGGGGTGCTCCTGCAAATGGAACTTGGCTTGCGTATCGGGGAAGTATGCGGGCTGAAGTGGAGTGATTTCGATCTCAAGAACGGCATTCTGACGATTCAGCGTACTGTCTGCCGCATTCCCCTTGGAGACGGCCACACAAAACTCATCGTGCAGACGCCAAAGACAAGAAAATCCACCCGGGAAATTCCTCTCTCCACTAGGCTTGTCGCCATCCTTCGCAAGTTGAGCAAAGACGTCACGCCTGACACATGGTTCCTCTCAGGAACCGAAAGCCGTCCGGTCGAGCCACGCTGTTACCGCAAAAGCATCCGCTGCTATCTGAAGCGGTCTGCTCTGCGCACGATCCACCCCCATGTGCTCCGACACACCTTTGCCACCACCTGCTTGCAGGCGGGCTGCGACATCAAAACGCTGAGTGAGCTACTGGGCCATGCCAACGCAAATGTCACCTTACAGCGCTATGTCCATTCCGATTTGAATCGGAAGCGAAAAGCGTTACAGCGTGTCTACGCCCTGTCGGACAGGATATATAAAGAGTCACTCAGGGGCAGTCAAAAAGAACAAACCGCATAGCATCAAAGAAAAATTGCGTATGCCCTCCATTACCTCAATGGAAGATACCGTTTCTGGCCTTATCAGAACGACACGAAGGAGGGGATGCGGAAAATGAATGCAGGCGGCCTTGTAGAGATGCACGCCCACATCCTGCCGGGGATGGACGATGGCAGCAAGAGCGTGGAGATGTCCATCGAGATGCTGCACAGGCTGGCGGAGATGGGCGTGGCAGAGGTCTGCGCGACCTCGCACTACTACGCCGGGCAGAACAGCGTGACCATGTATCTGGAGCGGCGGGCCATGGCGCTGGAACAGCTGCGGGAAGCTGTCGGGGCGCAGGATGATCTGCCCTGCATCCTCCCAGCTGCCGAGGTCGCCTACTTCCGGGGCGTGGAAGAGCATCACCCGGAGCGGCTCTGCATCGAGAACACCCGGACCCTGATGCTGGAGATGCCTTTTTCGGAGTGGACGGACCAGCAGACCGAGGCTGTGACGGTGCTTGCGCTGGATCTGCACTTCAACGTGGTGCTCGTCCACCCGGAGCGGTTCTGCTTCAGCAGCAACAACCGCCGCAGGCTGAAAGAGCTGGCCTCTCTCCCCATTGCTTTGCAGGTCAACGCGGACACGCTGCTGCACTGGCGGTCCCGGAAGCAGGGGCTGGAGCTTCTGGAGCTGACCTCGACTCCCCTGCTGGGAAGCGACTGCCACAATACGACGAGCCGCCCGCCGAATCTGAAAGGAGGAAGAGAGATGGTACTGCGCAAGCTGGGCGAAAAATTCCTTGACCGGATGGACGAGAACGCCCGGATGCTGACAGTGCCTCATCTCGTGACAGAGTGAAATACCGTCAGAAAAAGCGTTTTGACAAAAAAGATGCCGTGAAGGCCGTGGTGATGCTGGTGGTGCTGGTGTGCCTGCTGGTCTGCGGCGGTCTGGCCCTCCACCTCTGGGAAAACGGGCAGTACTCCACCGGCTCTGACGAAGTTGGCCGCGAAGTCATCGCAACTTCCGACGAACTGAAGGAAGTTACCTATAACGGCCAGACCTGGCAGCAGCGCCCGGAGCTGGAAACTTACCTGCTGATGGGCATCGACAAAGAGGGCAAGGCCGTGGCCGTGGACAGCTATGAGGGCGGCGGTCAGGCAGATGTCCAGATCGTGCTGGTAGTGGATAACGCCAACCAGACCTGGCAGATGCTCCAGATCAACCGTGACACCATTACAAAAGTCCCCGTTCTGGATGTTATGGGTGGGGTATCCGCCTATGCGGACGAGCAGATCGCACTGGCCCACTACTACGGCAACGGCGGCAAAAACAGCTGCGAGAACACCGAGCTCGCCGTCTCCATGCTGCTGGATGACCAGCCCATCAACGGCTATCTGGCGCTCAACATGGATGCCGTGGGTATCGTCACCGACCTTGTGGGCGGCGTGACCCTGACGATCACCTCGGACTTCTCGGAGATCGACCCGTCCCTTGTACAGGGCGACACGATGACGCTGGACGGGCAGAAGGCGCTGACTTATGTGCGCAGCCGCCATCACATCGACGACCAAACCAACATCGCCCGTATGCGCCGCCAGCAGCAGTTCCTGACGGCCCTGGAAGAAAAGCTGAAGCAGCAGGATACCGAATTTGCAGCCAAAGCCTACGATGCCCTGAGCGGCTACATGGTCACGGACATCGCCAGCGGCACGGCGGCAAAGATCGGGGAAAAGCTGAAACAGTATAAGCGGCTGGACACCCTCACCATCGCCGGTGAGAATGTCGTGGAAAACGGCTTCTGGGCTTATCATCTGGACGAGACCAGCCGCCAGGAGACCGTTTTGCAGCTGTTCTATGAAAAAAGTGATACCTGAATTACAAAATAGGAAAGGATGTTATTGATTCGTGACAAAAGAACAACAGGAACTCAATCCGACCACGGCCGCTTCGCCCGCGACGCTGGTGCAGAATGACAAGTCGGAGGAAGAAATCGACCTCGTGGAGGTATTTTACCTGCTCTGGGGCCATATCGTGCAGATCATCGCGTGTTTTCTGGTGGGCGCTGTTCTAGCCTTCGGCTTCACCTTCTTCTTTGTGACGCCGAAGTATCAGGCATCGTCCAGCATCTATGTGGTGTCGGCCTCCAACAATTCTATCGTCAACCTGACCGACCTGCAGATCGGCTCCCAGTTGACGGCAGACTATCAGGAGCTGATGCTCAGCCGCCCGCTGCTGCAGGACGTCATCAAGAACCTCGACCTTGACGTTACATATCGCCAGCTGGAAAAGCAGATCAGCATCAGCAACACCAGCAGCACCCGCATCCTGACCGTCACGGTCACGGACACCGACCCTCAGCGGGCGGCGGACATCGCGAACGAGCTGGTCAAGCAGGCCCGCATCTATCTGCCCAAGATCATGGAGACCGAAACACCCAATCTGGTGGAGGATGCCGTGGTGCCCTCCCAGAAATACAGCCCCAGCTACGCAAAGAACACGACTCTGGGCGCTCTGCTGGGTGCCGTGCTCTGCTGCGGCGTCCTGCTGGTGCAGTACCTGATGAACGACACATTGGAGACGCCGGATGATGTCGCCAAGTATCTTGGCATCCAGCCGTTGACGACCATCCCCGAAGTGAGTCTGGGCAGCTTCAGCGATGACAGGGACGACGACAAGAAAAAGCCCTTCCATTGGGCAGGCAAATGACAAGGGGGAGAAGAAGATGAAAAAGATCACGATCGGCAAGATGCCGCAGCTCCCCTTTGAGATGAGCGAGGCCATCAACCAGCTGCGCGTCAACCTGAGCTTCTGCGGCAGTAACGTCAAGACCATCATGGTCACCAGCAGCACCCCCAACGAGGGCAAGAGCTTTGTGACCATGCAGCTCTGGCGGATGATCGCGGAGCTGGGCACGCCCACGTTACTCATCGACTGCGATTTCCGCAAGTCGGAGATCCGCCGGAAATACGGCCTGTCCACCTCCGGCCATCTGCTGGGCGGTGTGCATTATCTGGCAGGCAAGGCCGAGCTGGACGATGTCATCTATGAGACCAACATCCCCAACGGCTATATCCTGCCGGTGGCAAAAAACGTGACCAACCCCACCATCCTGCTGGAAAGCGAGCGCTTTGGACAGATGATGGAGCAGTGCTGCGAAAAATTCGGAGTCATCCTCGTTGACACGCCGCCGCTTGGCAGCGTGGCCGACGCTTTGAATATCGCCACCCACTGCGACGGCACCGTGTTGGTCGTCCGCAGCGGCGAAACGCCCCGTAAGCTCGTGGGCAACTCGGTCCAGCTCCTGCAGCGCACGGAAGTGCCGCTGCTGGGCGTCGTGCTGAACCGTGCCGAGGTGAATAGTAAGTCGAGCATGTATTATAACCGCTACTACAAGTCCGGCTACTATTATAAAGAGCACAGCCACGAGAAATCGGGCAATGCTCAAAAATAAAATGGAGGATAACTGTATGAAAAAGAAATTCGTAATGGCAGTCGCCGCAGTGGCGATGGCTGCGGTCGTCGGCGTCTCTGCTTTCGCTGCAACGGGCGTTACTGTTCCCAGCATCACTGGCGGTTCCGACACTGCTTCTACCATTGTTGCTCCTTCTTCCGACGATGCCAGCGAGACCACTAAGGTGGTCTACAAGACCATCGTTTCTACCGAGGGCAACACCGAGGAGAAGCTGGCCGCTGTCGTCGGCGAGGAGACTGTCGCACAGGCTGCTGCTGTTGCCGGCGTCGAGACCGTCGAGGATCTGAGCATCCGCGCTGTCGGCGACGTCAATGTCGATTCCAAGACCGGCGAGGTTGCCGTGACTGTCACCGGCATGGAGGACGGCGATACCGCTGTTGTTCTGTATCAGGACGCAAACGGTAACTGGGTCGCCATCAAGGCTGTTGTCGTCAACGGCAAGCTGACCTTTAAGATGCCCAAGTCCGGAACCATCATCCTGCTGACCCATAAGGCCTAATTCGGTCGATGCCCCGGGAGACAAGCCGCTTGCGGTTAAGTGACTTTCTCCCGGGCAGGGCCTCTGCCCGTCATCAGCGATTGTAGGCTGCACTCTCCTCATCGGCGGCTCTCCGTGAACCATCGGTGGGGAGAATGAAGGTTACAATTCTGCAAAAGTCAAGAGTGGAAAATCGGGAGGAAGTTATGTCGAAATTTCAACATGATGTGATGTTGCGGGTCGTAAAGATTCTGGACGTCCTGATGATTGAGCTGCCGTTTGCGGCATGCTGGTTCCTGTATTATTCCGAGCAGGTGTACGCGAAGTTTTCATGGAAGGGCAATCTGGCCATCCTTGCGCTTTTTTTTGTGCTGTATATCACGCTGGGCAAAGTCTACGATGCGTTCTGGATGTCGATGCAGCGGATCTCCGAGCTGGTCTATGGACAGCTCCTTGCGGCCATGGCAACGGATGGCATTCTTTATATCGTCATCTGCCTGATGGCGGCGAAGCTCTGCAACCTCTGGCCCGGCATCGCAGCCATTGCAGGGCAGCTTGTGATGGCGGCTGTCTGGGCGTCCTGTGCGCACAAATGGTATTACCAGACGTTCCCGCCACAGCGGACAGCCATCATTTACGATGAGCGTCATGGCATGGAAAAGCTCATCAACGAATATGGTCTGAACCACAAATATAATGTGCATCTGACCATGAGTGCCGAAGAATGTCTTGCTGATCTAAGGGTTCTGGATGGTATGGAGACTGTTTTTGTCAGCGGTGTCCACAGCCACGAGCGAAATATTATCCTGAAATATTGTGTCGGTCAGGGCATCAACATGTTCGTCATCCCCCGCGTGGGCGATGTCATCATGAGCGGCGCATGGCCGATGCACATGTTCCATCTGCCCATGCTGCGTGTCGGCCGCTATATGGCCAGCCCGGAATATCTGTTCATCAAGCGGGCCGTGGATATCATTATTTCTCTGATGGGCTTGGTCGTTCTCAGTCCGCTGTTCCTCATCACTGCCATTGCGGTCAAATCGGATGGCGGCCCGGCATTCTACAAGCAGGTGCGTCTGACTAAGGATGGCGGGCAGTTTGAGATCCTGAAGTTCCGCTCCATGCGGGTGGATGCCGAAAAGGATGGTGTCGCCCGCCTCTCCACCGGCGACAAGGACGACCGCATCACAAAAGTCGGCCATATCATCCGTGCCTGCCGGTTGGACGAGCTGCCCCAGCTGCTGAATATCCTCCGGGGTGATTTATCCATCGTCGGCCCCCGCCCGGAACGCCCGGAAATTGCCGCCCAGTACTGCGAGGAGATGCCGGAGTTTGCATTGCGGCTTCAGGCAAAGGCTGGCTTGACCGGTTATGCACAGGTGTACGGAAAATATAACACGACACCGTATGATAAGCTGCAGATGGACCTGATGTACATTGCACATCCCAGCCTGATTGAGGATCTGAAGATCATGCTGGCAACGGTGAGGATCCTGTTTTTGCCGGAGAGCACCGAGGGAGTTTCCGAGGGCCAAACCACCGCCATGAGTGGAGAAAACCACTAAATATCGACGCTTTTGTACATTTTGAGCTGCTAAAAATTGAAAAAAATTCCAGAGTGGAGTCAGGCATAAATACACCTCTTACGGTGGCGTGGCGTTAGAAAGTTGGTAAATTGACCGGTATAAGGCTGAAATACTGCTTCTAGTAGTGCAAAATGCCGAGAGATTGAGCGTGAGAGTGGGCAAAATGAGGTTGAATTGAGGCTTTTACGCCCTGAAAAAGCACTTTTATGGATGCGACCGTAGCTCGTGGGTTTATGCCAGATGGCACTGTGAGGGTACTGACGATACTGTGGTGACTTTCACATAGCGGTTTCGGGGCTGGACCGTGATAACATCATCTGCGATTTCATCCCGGTCTTGGAGATAACAGGTTGGTACTGATGATCTTATGCTCATTCGTCTGGGGTAATCCGGCATAAACAAGGAAGCTACGATGGCGTGGATGAGTGGAACCCGGAATAAAGGCAGGGGTTACCGTAGCAAGCGGTGGTGCCATCAGGACTAAAGACAGCGGTTGCCGTAGCGTGAATTTTCCGTAGCAGCGTTTATTGTAGCGGTACAAGACATAGCGGCAGTGTGACTCACACTGCTGAGGACGATTAGTAGAGCTTTATAAGGAATAAACGGCTCAGACTCCTTGAGATGAGTCTGAGCTGTAATCTTTGATATGTGGAGAGGGACTATGAGTGTTGTGGAATACAGAGAATACTCCGTTCTTATGTCGGTTTATCACAAAGAGAAGCCGGAGTATCTGAATCAGGCGATAGAGAGCATACAAACGCAGACGATCTCCACAAATGATTTTGTGCTGGTATGTGATGGACCGCTGAACGAACAGCTAGATGGCGTGATTGCTACAAAGCAGCAGGAGATGGGTGACACATTAAATGTTGTCCGACTTGCGAAAAACGGTGGGCTTGGCAATGCGCTGAATGAGGGAATCAAGTATTGCAAAAATGAGTTGGTCGCCCGGATGGACAGCGATGATATTGCATATCCGAATCGCTGTGAAAAACAGATGGCGGTATTCAATGCACATTCCGAAGTAAGTATCTGCTCCGGTATCGTTAAGGAATTTACTACTGATCCGAACACTGTCGATGCGAAGCGTGTGCCGCCGGAGACGAATGCGGAAATAGTAGAGTTTGCAAAGAAGCGTAATCCATTCAATCACCCCTGTGTGATGTATAAGAAGTCCGCAGTCGAAGCAGTTGGCTCCTATCAAGATTTCTACTTACTGGAGGACTATTACCTCTGGCTAAGGATGCTGATGACAGGGTATCAGGGCTATAACATTCAAGAGCCGTTGCTCCATATGCGGGCAGGCTCGGATATGTATTTAAGAAGAGCCGGTTGGAAGTACGCCAGGACACAGGCAAGGCTGTTCAAATTTATGAAGAAACAGGGATTCATTGGAGTAGGACAGTACATTAAGAGTTGTGTGATTCGTAGCGGATCATCGTTGGCTCCGAACTGGTTGCGGAAGTTTATGTTTGAGAAAGTGCTGAGGGAATAAGGAGAGGATATCAACGTGATTCGTATAGCCTATGTTATCAATTACATTGTAAAGAATGGCCCCAGCAGTGTGGTGCTGAATCTTATCGATAATCTGGACAGGTTAGAATATGACATAGCCCTGATCACTTTGTTTGAAGGCAATGATTCAGAAGTTGTTTCAACGTTGCAGAATAATGGTGTTGCGGTTTATGAGTGCAAGACGTTGAGTCGTATGAAGTGTCTTTTAGGGCAAGGCAAAGAATTTGAGGATTATGTAAAAAAAGGCCATTTTGATATTTTGCACACGCATGGAATCATTCCTGATATCCTTTCTTCCCGTCTGCGCACAACAGCAAAGCGAATTACAACAATCCACAACAATATGTATGAAGACTACCTTGATACTTATGGGTACGCCAAAAGCCGTATCTTCATTGCGCTGCACATGGCTGCATTAAAAAGAGTGGACGGGTGCGTATGCTGTTCAAAGTCTGTCTATGATGTTTTGAAAGGGCGTCTGCCGAACGCATCGTTTATTCGCAACGGTATTGAGCCGGCACAGGCGCATTCTGTTGTAACCCGAGAGGAAGTCGATGTGCCGGAGGATGCACGGATATTTCTCTATGCGGGTGTGTTGAATTCCGGAAAGAATGTTGCATGGCTGATCGATAATTTTGTGCAATATCACGAAAACGATGAATATCTGCTGGTCCTTGGCAACGGCGAAAAAGAAGCAGAGTGCAAGGCAAAAGCAGACGACCATGTGCGGATGCTGGGATTTCAAACTGACCCGATTGCATACATGAACATCAGTGATGTATATGTGTCAGCCTCCAAATCCGAAGGCTTTTCGATTTCTGTTCTGGAAGCATTATCCTGCGGGCTGGGGCTGTTTCTGTCGGATATTCCTTCGCACCGGGAAGTCGTGGAGATGGGTCAAGATGTTTATCTTGGCAAGATATTCTCATCGGGTGATTTTGAGATAAAACTGAATGCGCTGAGGGAAAGAAAGACAAACAGTGCCGAGATCAGGGCATTTCAGGAGAAGGAACTGTCGGCAAAGAGTATGGCAGCAGGATATCAAAAGCGATATGAGGAGCAATGAGAAAATATGAAAAAGGTCAGTGTTATTGTTCCTGCATATAATGCAGAGAAATATCTTGAAGAATGTCTGGAATCAATTTGTGAACAGACTTATCAAGCATTGGAAATTCTTGTGGTCGATGATGGGTCAAAAGACTCGACGACCGCGATAATAAGAAATCTAGCAAAGCAGGATGCACGAATTGTGCCGTACTATAATAAAAATCATGGCGTATCCTACTCCCGAAATTTTGGGCTGGATCACTGTACCGGCGAATATGTGACATTTGTTGACTCAGATGATCTTGTCGCATCAGATTTTGTGGCACAGATGGTTCATGATCTGGAAAAAACAAATGCCGACATAGCAGTTATCGGAGTTGATAAAGGCAAATCTTTTCAGCCAGAACGGTTTACGAGCGGAACAGTGTTCCTATATGAAGAAACAGAAGCGCTGAAGCAGGTGTTTGGAACATTTGAGGGATTCGTTTGGAACAAGCTCTATAAGAAGAGCTTGTTCCAAACGAAATCTATTCGCTTGGAACAAGATATCGCTGTTTGCGAGGATCTGCTCTTTAATGTGTGCTATTTGCTGAATTGTAAAAAAGCGGTCTATAACAGCGGAAAAAAATACTTTTACCGCCAAATTGAAAACAGTGCATCAAATCGGCTGGATAATCCAAAATGGTTTGATGCTATGAAGGCGTACCAACAAATCATCGAATTGGTAAACAATTACCCGAATGTTTACCGGATGGCGGCTTTTCAATATGCGATGTTCCTTTGTGCAGCAAGGTATAGAGTTCGCTTCGTTGAGGACGGAGAAGGCAGACTCAGGCATAAAATCGATACAGAGTGGAAGACGCTTCGCCCGCAATGGAAGGAATTTAGTATAAAACAAAGAGCGAAACTCTGCGTGTTTTCTATTGCGCCAAGGACTGTGATAAAATATCAACGAAGGATGCTGTGAGTATGGATATGAAGTTGTCTATTGTGATTCCTATATACAATGCAGAAAAATATATAGAAGACTGCCTCACATCTATTTTGCCTGAAATGGATGATGAGATAGAACTTTTGTTGATTGATGACGGTTCAACTGATTCTTCTTATAATGTTATACGACGCTATGAAAAAAGCAATATTCGTATTCTGCACCATGAAAACCACGGTGTTTCCTATACCAGAAACCGCGGAATAGCAGAAGCCGCAGGCACATATATCATGTTTGTTGATGCAGATGATAGATTATCGCCCGGTTGGAAAACTGCCGTCCTATCCGAATGTGACGGAACGGCAGATGTGGTCTATTTTAGTAAAAACTTTGTGAAGAAAAGAAACGTTGATAGGACAAATATCATACACAGAATCTTTGGTATTTTCGATTCTAAATGTAATGCAAATATGAGCGCTCCATGGTCAAAGCTGTACAGAAGAGAGTTCCTTCTGCGCAATCAAATCGGGTTTGACTGTGGTCTTGTCAATGGAGAAGATGGAATATTCAATTTGAATGTGATTCTTATGGCAGAGCATTTTGTTTGTCGCAGAGCCTCATTTTATCAGTACCGGATTTATATGGGGTCATCCTCAAAAAAATACAGCGATAAGTTTTATGACTCGAATTTGAGATATTTTTCTTTGGCAGAAAAGCTGTTGAAGGATAATCATGTTGAAAATTCTGAGATTACTCGTTGTATGTCCTATGCAGTGACATACAGTGTTTATCTATATTTGTTTTTACTAGCTGGCATTGATGAGACCCGCAGGAAGAAAAACGCACGAAAAGTCTGCGAGCAGGAAATGCGAAAATATATAAAAACATTTCCTTGTAGTAAGGATTGCAACAAAGCAGCACAGAGTGTATATTGGCTGTCAAAACATAACTGCCTTTGGGGAGCTAACAGGATAATTGACCTTAGAAATAGAGTCAGATGTAAGCAGAAAAAGGGGAAAATGAAGTGGGAAATGATTTGAAAAAAAAAAAATTGGAATTATAACATTCCATAATTCTTATAACTGTGGCTCTATGCTTCAGGCATTTGCTTTACAGCAGGTAATCAATCGGCTGACAGGACGCAAATCGGAAATTGTCGATTTTTCAAACGAAGGACAGCAAAAACTTTATAGCGTTCGTCAACCGAACGACAGCTTGAAAAATGTTATAAAAAATATAATCCTTGCTCCATGGTTTAAAAGAATAGCTAGAAACTATGAGTCGTATGAAAGATTCAAGAAGAACAATTTCCGCTTGTCGAATTTTCCGATTCATAAATCAGCAGATTTGTCGGATGCGGATTATGATATCGTGGTTGCTGGGAGCGATCAGGTGTGGAATATTACTATAGAAGATGGCGATGATGCGTATTTTCTTCCGTGGGTAAAATCGGCAAAAAAAGTTGCATACGCACCATCTTTTGGCGCAAAAAATATTGCTGACTTTGCGGATGATCCTATCCGATATGCGAAATATCTAAAAGATTTTTCTTGTTTGTCGATTCGTGAACGTAATGGATTGGAATGGTTGCAGAAATTAACGGGAAGAAGTGCCGAACTACTTCTGGATCCGACATTGCTGCTGAAGCAAGATGATTATGCCAAAATTGAATCGCATGAACTGAAACTTCCGCTCAGATATATCTTCTATTATTCACCCGGCTATAGCCGAGATATAAATAAACTGGTTCACAAAATTTCTCAAAAATACAATTTACCGGTTATTGCATTCAATACAAAAACTTTTTATATAAAGGGTATGCAATTTTCAGGATTTAAACTTCCGGAAATAGAAAATCCGTCCACATATTTACAACTGATAAAAAATGCAGAAATGATTATAACTACATCATTTCATGGGACAGTATTTTCGACTATATATCGAAAAAAATTCTGGACGGTGAAAAATGGAGGAATGTTTGGTAGTGATGACAGAGTGAAGACTCTGATGTATCTGTTGGATTTAGAGGATCGAATGATTCCAATAGAGTTTGATGATGGCTTCAACTATCTGAAGGAAAAGAACTATAATAAGTATGAACACCTGTTAGAGAAAGAGCAGGAGAGAGCATATACATACTTAAAAAAGGCACTTGTTGATAGGAGGATATAACTGAAGCGTGAAAAGCGAGAATAAGAATTTTTTACTGAATGTTGCGTATCAGATGCTTACATATATATTCCCACTGATAACCGTCAGCTATATTTCAAAGCGACTGGGTGTTGATAATGTAGGAATTTATTCCTATACATATTCCATCGTCTACATGTTCATGCTAGTAGGAATGCTGGGAATAAACAATTATGGAAACCGTGAAATTGCGAAAGTCCGGGACAATAGGGAAGAACTTTCGAGAGTGTTCTGGTCAATCTATAGACTACAACTCATGGTTGTTGGAATTGCGATTGTTGGATATTTGAGCTATTTGTTTCTTTGGTGCAAAGCATACAAGGAAATTGCAGCAATTCAATTCCTCTACCTTGTGTCCGTATGCTTCGATATTAACTGGTTCTATTTTGGACTTGAGAAGTTCAAACTCACAATCACGCGAAACTGCATCATTAAAGTGCTTTCTCTGGTTTTAATTTTATGTTTTGTAAAAACTGAGGGGGATTTGGCAGTTTATACGTATATTATGGCGGGATCCATGGTCGCAAGTCAGTTATATTTGATTTTCTCTCTTCATAAGTACGTCAATCGAGTCAAAACAACGCTTCAAGATTCACTGAAGCGCCTAAAAGGTTGCCTGCTTCTATTTGTCCCTGTTCTGGCTTTCGGTATTTACCGCGTGATGGATAAAACCATGCTTGGCTCGCTTTCTACCGTTACGGAATTGGGATATTATGAGAACGCAGAGCGTTTGATTAATATTCCAATCTCAGTGATTAATGCCCTTGGTACGGTTATGCTTCCAAGAATGGCCTACCTGCTTGAACATAAAACTTCAGAAGATTCAAAAAAAATGATTTATGCATCCATGAAGCTTGCACTTCTGCTGGCAAGTGTGATGGCTATGGGCCTGTATTTGATTGCTGATGATGTATCTGTTGTGCTGTTTGGTGAGCAATTCTTAAAGAGTGGGAGCATCATAAAGATATTGAGTGTCACAATTTTAGCGTCTGCGTGGGCAAATGTGATTCGCACCCAATATCTGATTCCCATGCGAATGGATCGTATTTATGTAAAATCTACGGTTGGCGGTGCTATTGTGAACCTTATTCTGAATACATTATTGATTGGAAAGTACGGTTCGTATGGTGCTTGTGTCGGGACCATAGTAGCAGAGTACTTTGTTATGCTTTATCAAACAATCTGCGTGCGAAACGAACTGGATATTGATGAATACGCAAAAATGCTTTTGAAAGATCTGTTATCTGTAGGAATTATTATGGCAATAGCATATTGTGTTGGATGTTTTTTTACGACAGTGGTTGCCCGCCTTATTGTGAATATACTTGTTTCTGTTTTACTTTTTATAGTGTTTCACCATGAATATATTTTATGTGAGTTCCTGGGAAAGTCGGGTAATTCTGGAAAAATGAATAAATGATAAAATCGTTTTAGTCAAGGTGAAGAAGATGTATATATTTGTTATAATGGCGTTTGTTCTAATAAGCCCAGTTATTGGAATTGTTATATCTGTATTGCTGTTTGAACAAAAACATTTTTCGAGACTTAGCGCTATAATATTCGGTACATCCATGGCGTTGATGATGTATTGCTATATACCGGATTCTGGAAATGATATATTTAGACATTTTATCTCCATGAATTCATATAAAAATATTCCCTTGTGGCAGTGCTTTGGAAATACTAGATTCCAAAGTGGAGTTTTTACATGGGATTTGTGGCTTTGGGTAATGGCTCGATTTAGTAATATGCAATTACTTCAGGCGTCAGGAGCATTTGTTGCATATACGATGCTGACATGGATGATTTTCGATTATGCATGTCTTAATCGTCTAAAAATGAAGCAATGGATTACAATTCTTCTAATAGGTATGACAATTGTCCCAATATTAGATATAGGAATTGGAATTCGATATGCGAACGCATTTATCATTGCAGGGTATGCTTTTTATAGGCATTACATAAAAAATGTAGGAATCATACGGACAATAGGCGTCCTCCTGGCGGCGATTTTTTTACACCATGCGATAATTCCGATAATAGTGGCTTGGGTTGCGTTGCCTTTCTTTTCTAAACACAAGGGAATATGTACGCTTGCAACAGTGGCGCTATTATCTTTATTCACGGGGTATGTGCAAACAGTTCGCATTGGATCAACAGACACCATTGTAGGTATGCTCTGCAACAGCGTGATAGGAACAACGCAGGTATATACAAGTTACGCAGTAACAAGTTTCCACTCACTGTTTACAAGATATCTTCAAATGATATTTGCAGGAGCGTTATTGACCAGACCTTATGTTGCGTCTTCTAAAGGGGATATAACTCAAAATAGTAAGCTGTGGAATTTGTCTTACATAGTATTCATTGAGGGCGTATCAATGTCATTTAATTTGGGATCAAACGGAAACAGATTTTTTGTGATGTCAATGATTCTTTCACTTATTCCGTTTGCACAAAGCATTGAGGAATGGCCTTTCCTCGGTAAGAGAAAGTGTTCTTGCCTGGATATTGCGATTATGTTTTGCGCAGCAGGAAGCTTTGCCCTATATTTGTATAATATGAACTGGGGAAACGGATCGCTAGCGTCTTTCCTGTTAGGGGGAATAGTAGCACCTTTGATGATGATTCCTTGATGCATTTTCAACATTGTTGACCACAGTCGTGTCCAACTTTGACATGTAAGTTCAGTTGAGAGGGGAGATGTGTTCTTGAATTGAACAGGGTACTCTTGTAGGCGAGCTTTAATTCCAGGTGTAATTGCAATATGCGTCCTTCCGCGCCCTTGATTTTCAATCGTTGTTTAGTTCGGTGAACTGCTAAGTGCTCAACGGTCATCCTCTATGAGTTGATGCTGGAGAATGGTAGCACCTTCTTCAGCAGTGAAGTCGTCAATGATCTTGAAGAGTTCAAGAATCGCAGTCAAGCCATTATTGCCAACCGCTATGATAGCTGTCTGGATGACGTACAGGATAAGGTTTATACCCGTGACCTGTTCCGCAGAGGCTAATACTTATCGCAGCCATGCACTAGCATGGCTGTGCTGCTTATATATGCTACTTCTTCGTGGTGAGCAGCAGACAACGGAGTGTATAAACACTCTCCGGCTAAAGCATATATTCGTTAATTCGATCTTTGGATGAGGAAAAAACTATAATGGGAAAGTATTTTGGAACCGATGGCTTCCGTGGCGAAGCTGGGATCACGCTGACCGCCGACCACGCTTACAAGGTTGGTCGTTTTCTGGGCTGGTATTACAACGCCCTGCGCGAGCGCAACGGCAACAACGAGCCTGCACGCATTGTAATCGGCAAGGACACCCGCCGCAGCTCTTATATGTTCGAGTACAGCCTGGTCGCAGGTCTGACCGCTTCCGGTGCAGACGCCTATCTGCTGCACGTTACCACCACGCCTTCTGTAGCTTACATCGCCCGCGTGGATGATTTTGATTGTGGTATCATGATCTCGGCCAGCCATAATCCCTACTACGATAACGGCATCAAGCTGATCGACTGCTATGGTGAGAAGATGCCGGAGGAGATCTTGCTGTTAGTCGAGGATTACATCGACGGCAAACTCAATGTTTTCGATAAGGAGTGGCCGGAGCTGCCTTTTGCTCACCGGGAACACATTGGCTGCACGGTGGACTATGTGTCCGGCCGCAACCGCTATATGGGCTATCTGATCAGCCTCGGTATCTACTCCTTCAAGGGTGTCAAGGTTGGTCTGGACTGCGCCAACGGTGCAAGCTGGAATATTGCTAAGTCTGTGTTTGATGCGCTGGGTGCCGATACCTATGTCATCAATGCACAGCCGAACGGTCTGAACATCAACAACAATGCCGGCTCTACCCATATTGAGGGTCTGCAGAAGTTCGTGGTAGAGAAGGGTCTGGATATTGGTTTCGCCTATGACGGCGATGCTGACCGTTGCCTGTGTGTGGATGAAAAGGGTAATGTCATCACTGGTGATCATATCCTGTACATCTACGGCTGCTACATGAAGGAACGTGGCAAGCTGCTGACCAATACCGTCGTTACCACGGTTATGTCCAACTTCGGTCTGTACAAGGCTTTTGATGAGAAGGGCATCGGCTACGCCAAGACCGCAGTGGGTGACAAGTATGTCTACGAGTACATGGCCAAGAACGGCTGCCGTATTGGCGGTGAGCAGAGTGGTCATATCATCTTCTCTAAGTACGCTAGCACCGGTGACGGTATTCTGACCAGTCTGAAGATGATGGAAGTCATGCTTGCCAAGAAACTGCCCATGAGCAAGCTGGCTGAGCCGCTGAAGATCTACCCGCAGGTTCTGGAGAATGTTCGCGTGACCGACAAGAAAGCTGCGAAGGACGACGAAGCAGTGCAGGCAGCAGTCAAGGCCGTAGCCGAAGCACTGGGTGACACCGGTCGTATCCTTGTCCGTGAGTCCGGCACTGAGCCTGTCGTGCGTGTGATGGTGGAAGCACCTGACCATGACACCTGCCAGAAGTATGTGACACAGGTTGTGGAGACTATCAAGAGTCGGGGTTATGGAGTTTGAGTGCAAGCCTAAAACGAGAATGTGGAATGCTGCTGATTGTATCTATTATCCTTCTTTCCATCTTGGCACTGTTGCCAGATGCCGATGTAGACCACGATGCAGGATACACTGCCTCAGAATTGAGTATCCGAGAAACCGTAGATGGAAGTGTGACCAGCACAAGCCATGTGAAGCCTGATGGGTAATCACAGATGCCATTGATATGGGCTATGCAACCGTGTGCAGAATGCAGGATGATGACGGTCGAGTTGTAGAGGAACGTTATCTTGGTGCAAACGGATACCCTGTGGCAAGGTATGAAAATTTTCATGGATTATCGTATGAATACGATGAAACGAGTACGGTGATCATATATCTTGATGTCGAAGGTAATCCAATAATACGTAGTGACGGATATTCTACTATTGTCAGAACGCAGGTTGACGGCAGGGCTTATGACGATTTCTTCTATGATTTGAATGGACAGCAGGTACAGTGCTCCGGCGGATACTATGGGGTTCATCGTGAGTATAATGCTGAAGGCCAGAACACTAGTTTGACATTTCTCGATAAAGATGGACATGCAGTGTGTATATCATCTGGATATGCGATTAAGACATACCAGCGTGATTCGGAAGGAACCGTTATTGGCGAACGATACTTTGACACAGAAGGAAAACCTGTAAAATCTTCTCTTGGTCAGTATGGCGAGTTATACCAACGCAACGAACAAGGATACATCAGCCAGATCACTTATCTTGACTTAGATGGTAACCCAGCCCCTACCAATGCAGGCTATACCATCCTCAAACATACCTATCATAGAGACGGCACAGCAGATACGGATATGTATTTTGATGAGAATGGCAATCCAAAGGCATTGTCTAAAGGGCAGTACGGCATCAAACGCAGTGGCAAGGTGAACCTTCTGCTTGAGAGAAACGGCAACATTATGCTGTGTGTGGACAACCTTCTGAATGGCTTCCCATGCATGGTAGTTGTTATTGGATGTGTGGTCTGTTTGCTGATGATTGTTCTTCCGAAGAGTTTAAGCGTAGTACTGACGACTGTTTATATAGCTTTCATTCTTTATGAAACACTGATGTTTCGTGAGTCAGGAGATGCAAGAATGAACTTTGTCCTCTTTTCCTAGGCAGGGAAGTTCTTGAAAGAGCAATCTGTGAGAGTGGGGGTTATCAATAACATCTGGCTGTTCATTCCACTTGGAACGGGACTGTATAGGTGGATTCAGAAGAAGTAGGTGTTGCTGATTCCCTTCGTGATGTCTGTGGTAATCGAAACCACCCAGTATATTACGGGACTTGGCATCGCAGAGTTCGATGATGTGTTCGGTAATACGATGGGCGGGTGGATTGGCATTTTGGTGGCATACATCATAATGATGTGGCGTAGCGAGATGGTTAATCATCATCTTCCACGCCGTCCCATCCTATGAAGATTTCCTCTGCATCATCCAGTTTTGACCAGTCGAGATACTGTCCACATCGATGGCAGTACCCTTGGTATTCTCGCTCTATGCAGACATCGCACCTTGGACAGACAGAGAATATGTTTTTATCTCGATAGATGCGTACTGCGGTTACAGTTTTGGGTAGACGGTATGTAGGGGAGAGCAGCAGATCAAGGATGACGTGGGCAAGAGTTGGTTTTACTGGATAGTCCATCCATTCCTCATCGTCAAAATCCAAATCATCTTCTTGTGAAACAGCATCGATTTTATGAAGGTAAGTACCTATTTTCGAGGAAATAGTTTTAAGAACTGCAAATTTTCTGAGCTGTGTTTTCGTTGTAATCACCTCTGCATTTAAGCATAGATGATTATTTGACTGCGGTGTCGTATATTTGCTTGCAATTCTTGAAAAACACCGGTTTTTAGTATAATATAAGGCTGCGGGAGACTTCCCACAGCTTTGCCGCTCGAAACTTTGCACACCCCTACGCGGTGAGCGGTAGACAACACAAGAGATTGTGGCTAAGAGGCAGAGGCTTTTTTTTAGGGAGAATACTGTATGGCTATTTATACGGCGTGGGAAATGGAACGCATTAACAGTGAGTATGAGCCAAAACTGGACTTGAAAATTGCGAGATATATTAGCTGCAATAAATTGGAGTCAATGCTTTCTTCCAATACATTGTTCTTTTGTAATGCGTTCAATTTTGAAGACAAATGAGATTCCTTCATCGTTTTTTGAAGGATGGAGCAAAGAATCTGAGGAGAACTATCGGCAGTTCAACATTCTAAAGAACAAAGTCTATGTGCCATATGTTTCATGCTGGACTCCTTACCAACCGGGAAATAAAAAATGTGGGCAGAGTATGCAGGTGAAGATGAAAATAAGGACGGTGTCTGCATTGTAATGACTGTGCGTCAATTAGTGATATGTGCAGTAGCTAGAGGTGGGCGTGTTTATCAAATTCATTATCTGAATGAGGATGGAAATCTGGGAACAGGAGATATCCCATTCTATATCCCAAATGACGAAGAGCGAAAGCAGTTTGATCTCCCACATGCGATGAGAGTTTTCCATGCTTTGGAAAAGCACGAATTTGAAAAGGAAAACGAAATTAGAGCTATAATTTATAAGCGTGAGAAGGAGGCAGGGCTGGAAGTTCCGTTTAAGTTTAACTTGTTCGTTGAGAGCATCATTTTAAATCCGCTGGCAACAGCAGAACAAAGCAATGCTATTCAACAACTGGCGGACAAGTACTCTGTGTCAAAAATAGTTAAGAGCGAATCTTCTTTATGATAGACATCGAGTGGATGCCGCTGTTATACTAACATCAAATCTTACATATTCTTTCGGGAGGCATCATCCTATGGCCAGAACCAAAGGCAGCAAGAACCGATCCGACTCTGCATCTCAGATTGCCGAGAAACAGTCTGCGATCGTCTCTCTCAACGATGAGATTTCTTCTATCACTGCCAATATCGATTCTCTGAAAGCCGACCCGAAAGCTAAGAAATCCGAACTGAAGTCCGCCGAGAAAGAGGTAGCCAAGCTAGAGGCCAAGAAAGCCAAAACAAATCAGAAGTCATCCGAAGAAGCAAAAAAGGCAGAAGCCGAAGCTGTGGTCAAGAAATTTCTGGCTGACGGCATGAATGCTGATGAGGTTCTTGAGAAAGTGAAATAATTTAAAGAAGACTCTGTGAAAAAAGGGGGAGAGATAGGAACTACATCAATGGAAGAAATCGTCAAGTTCTTAAAAGAAGCTGAAACTTATTATCTGGCAACTGTGGAAGGCGACCAGCCGAGAGTTCGTCCGTCTGGCACAGCACATATTTTTAAAGGGAAGCTGTACATCCAGACTGGAAAGAAAAAGGATGTCTCCAGGCAGCTCCATGCCAACCCGAAGGCGGAGCTGTGTGCATTCAAAGGTGGCGAGTGGATTCGTGTCGCGGGTGAGTTGGCAGAAGATGACCGCATTGAAGCACGCCAGTCCATGTTGGATGCTTATCCGGGGCTGAAGAAAATGTATGCTGCAGACGATGGTAACACTGAGGTGCTCTATTTCAAGAACGGTGTGGCAACCATCTCTGCTTTCACCCACGAACAGAAGGTAATCAGGTTTTAACGCAATGCTGTGTGGACACCAGACTTCAGGAGTTCATACGGCTATTTTTAGAGGTCGTTATACAAGGATGTGATGGTGTATCCATACCTATCCCCATCACATCCTTGTATCCCCCTTCCCGGCGGAGATCCACAATTCCTGCATCTTCCTACACATGTCTCCAAAATCACTCCGGGCAAATTTTAATGTTCCTAAAATGGTGCTGCTCGAAGAAAAATCGCCCCCACTTCCCCGTTGTCACAACTGACCTCTCAGCGAATGCCTCATCAATCCTCCATCTCAAAGTATAACCTCTTCCACCCCTTCTATAATTATAAAAGTCCCATTTATCGTCTCGCAAAAATGTGCGACAAAAATGCGACAACTCAAGAATCCACGGGCGTTCCATCAATCACATAGCAGCGCAAAATGCACTAATTGCCGTATATTTCTTCGCAATTAAGGGCACAAAAATCTAGCCGTTCAATGACTTTTAATCAGAGGGCCAGGGATTCGAGTTCCCTCGAGCGCACCAAAAGGACGATAAATCGTTGAGATAAACGGTTCGCCGTCTTTTTTGTTTTATACGGGCTTTTTGAGCTTGTGCCTGTGATTTTTTCAAAAATTTTAGAGGCCAGAGGTACAAAAATGAAGAAGATTCAGAAGAATTATGAGCTGAACGCAGGCGAGAGCTTCCGCCTCGACAAGAACGGTCTCCACGGCGTCACGGCGCAGGGCCGCTTCAAGATGAGCCTGCTGCGGGTGCTCGAGTAAAAACATCTATAGAACGCAGAAGACCGACGGCTTTCCGGGATGGAGGGCAGTCGGTCTTTTTGTTCAAAACAGGAAAATACTGGAACGGAAAAGGGCGCAATATCCCTTATAAATGGCGTTTCAAAAGCGGAAATTTGGCTCAACGTCCAAAATTAAGGTTAGGATGCTTGACAAAGCGGAGATAGGATAGTACACTCAAAAAGAAAATTGATGCATAGCATCCTCAAGGTGAAAAAGATTCACAGAAGAACGGGCGTCTCCGAACTGAAAACGGAAGGAGGCTAGGGACATGACGCTGTTTTCTTACGAAATTTTCGATGCAGTCGCGCGTCAGGGCAGCTTTAACAAAGCGGCCCAGCAGCTGCATCTGACCCCCTCTGCCATCAGCCATGCCATCGCGGTGATGGAGGCTGAGCTTGGTTTTACCTTATTCAACCGCGGCAAAAACGGCGTGACCATGACCAGCTATGGCGCTTCGCTCTACCCGTCCATCCGGGCGGTGCTCAACAGCGACGAGGCCCTGCAGCAGAGCATCGCCCGCCTCAACGGTCTGGAAAAGGGCAAGGTGAAGCTGGGTGCATTCAACTCGGTCTGCGCCGGCCTGCTGCCCCAGATCCTCAAGAGCTTCATGGCAAGCTACCCCCAGATCGAAGTCGAGGTCTATCAGGGTACTTACGACGACGTGAAGGAGTGGCTGCGCACCGGTCAGGTGGACCTGGCCTTCCTGTCCGCCACCTGCCGCGAAGAGTTCAACCTGACCGAGCTGTTCCGTGAGCCGCTGCTCTGCATCGTACCGCAGGACTGGCCCGAACCGCCAAACGGCATTATGACGCCGGAGCTGATGAACGGCCAGAGCTTTGTCGTCCAGTGCGACGCCACCGACGCCGAGATGCGCCAGTTCCTCAAGAAATACTCCATCTCCACCGAGCGCCGCTGCCACGTTATCGACGACCAGTCCAATATCGCCATGGTGGAGGCGGGCCTCGGCATCTCCATCATGCCCCGGATGCTGCTGCGCAGCTGCACGGCGGCGGTCAAGATCTACCCCATCGAGCCGGAAGAGTACCGGGTGGTGGGTCTGGCTGTCCAGCGCCCCACGGCGATGGCTCCGGCGGTCGAGCAGATGTTCCAGCACATCGTGGACTTCTGCCGCCAGATGGACCCGCAGCTTCTCTGAGAATACGAAAATGACCGGGCCGCATCGCTGCGGCCCGGTTTTTATATACCCGATCGGCAGAGTTGATGATTGAATCCGCTGGAAAAATACGGTATACTATAGCAAACCACCTATACGATAGAAATGTCAGAGGTTTATGGAAAGCAGCAAGGGGGAAAGACCATGAAACGACGTGATTTCTGTAAAGCGCTGGTTTGCAGTGCAGCTCTTGCGCCCGGGCTGGCACTGCCCCGGGCTGAGGCGGCGGCAAAAAGCCAGACGGTGGGCCGGGCAGTCCCGGCAGGCAATTATACAATGTCCTTCCGCAGCGAGCTGAGCCAGATGGACATCGAGCACGAATATTACTACAGCGACAGTTTTTTTGCGCACACCTCCATCCAGTACGACCACCAGCTGGCGCTGGCGACGCTGGGCATGGTGACGGCTGCTTTCAATACATGGGCCAGCGATGCGAAATACTGGGCCAACGGGAACGTGGGCCGCGAGAACAGCCTCGACGCAGCCTATACCAAGCTGGGCTTCGGCGACGTGAAATACCGCTATTATGATGTCGATGTGGGCAGGGCGGGTGACTTCGTGGGCTGGTCCACGGCCCGCAAGACCATCACCCTGAACGGCAAGCGCACCACCATCGTGGCGCTCATCCTGCGCGGCGGCGGCTACGGCGGCGAGTGGGTGAGCAATCTGCACACCGGCACGGGCCACGCCCACAGCGGCTTCATCATCCCGGTGCATGAGGTGTTTGCCGATTTGAAGAACTATCTGGCGGCAGCTCAGCAAAGGGGAGAGCTGGGCGTCGTCAAGCTCTGGATGGGCGGCTACAGCCGCGGTGCGGTGGTGGCGAACCTTCTGGCCGCCCGGGTCAACAGGGAGCTGCCCGGACTGGAACGAGAGAATGTCTTCGTCTACACCTTTGCGACGCCGGTGGCCCTCGGCCCGCAGGACTACCCCGACTTGCAGCAGGACTACGACAACAACCACAACGCCGACGGCAGCCTGAAAGAGAGCTGGGGCGAGAGCAACATCTTCAACATCATCTCCAGCGGCGACATCGTGCCGCATCTTCTGCCCGAGGAGTGGGGCTTCCACCGGAACGGCAACGACCGCTTTCTCCCATCTACCCGGAACGAGGAAGAGCTGGAAGACCTGAACGAGATGGGAAAGAATGATTTCGGCCCGACGCCGCTGGACTTCAGCTGGCTGGCCACCGACAAAGAGACGAACGAAGTCATGCTCCGGATGGAAGAGTACTTCATCTCCCGTGAGAACTACCATGAGAAGTACGAAGCCGCCCTGATGGACATGATACAGTGCGCCTTCATCCGCTCGGAGAAGGAGGTCACGCAGAACAAAGTTCTGGACGATGGCGAGGTCATCCAGCGGCTGCGCACCCTCACCCATCTGAAGAATATGGATTACTGGAAGATCTCCCGCTCCGTCTGGGCGGCATCCACCATGAGCCGTGCCGTGCTCAAGCGGGTCGATGCGGAGAATATCCCCATCCGTGCGCAGCAGATCGTCGTGCCGATCCTGGCGGTGGGCCTCTGCTATGGCCTCGAGAGCGAGGCTGTGAGCCTCATTGCAAAGTACATCCTGATGTTCGTGTCGATGAGGAGCGCGCCCGACGACGCCATCCGGGCGGCGTTCTGCCACCACTGCGAGAATTACATTGCTCTGATGGAATATTACGCCCCCTCAGAGCACTGCATGGAAGCCACCACCCGCACCTGAAAACCGAAAATTCGGAGACAGCAGACCGCTGCCGGAGTCGAAAGACCCCGGCGGCGTTTTTTTATGCGTAAATTTTTTTGCACTGGCATGCAATGACATCCTTCGTGTCCGGTAAACGGTATCCTGATAACGCAAAGGGCGGCATCCCCGCCGGGAGCGAGAATGAAGGAGGGCTGTTGTATGCGGAATCGACTGGAACGGAGGCGGCTGACACTGCGCGCCGCAGCACTGTGCATCGTGCTGGTGCTGCTGTGCGGCTGTCTGCTGCCCGCATTTGCCGAAGGGCCGGAGCGGACGGACAGCGTGCCGGACCAGACATGGGACGAGGAAATAGAGGACGAGTCTGCCTGGGACGAAGAAGAGGACATCCGGACAGACGAGCCGGTGCTTCTGCCCGCGGAAGGCGGCATCCCCGCCGTGGTGGACGGGCTGGATGACATCGGGCTGCCCGACGAGACACCGACGCCGGACAGCGGAGCCGTCAAAGCGGACGAGCAGTTTGAGAGGACCTATCTCTTCTGGCTCAGGGAGTCGGACGAGGCTGACGGCGGCCTGCCCTACGCGGAACAGACCGTGGGCAGCGGCGAAGAGCTTCTGATGCCCGAAGAGCCGGAGGCGGAGGGAAAGAGCTTCCGCTTCTGGTACAGCCGGGACGACGAAGGGACGGCGGTCCGCTTCGTGCCGGATGAAGGACCGCTCTGGCCGGAAGCGGACAGCGAGTGCAGCCTCTACGCCTGTTTCATCGACGATGAAGCCCAGCAGGAGGAGTCTGTTTTAGACGAGGAAGAGGACATCGCCGTTCTGCCGGAGCTGTGGGAAGAACGGCCCGCCGCCGAGGAGGAAACGCCTCCGGATGAGGCGGAGCAGCCCGAAAAAGGCAGATCCCCTGAGGAGGATGCCGACTTGGCCGACGACAGCGCAGACGAGGACAAAAATGCCCTGCCCGCGGACGAACTGGATGAGGATGCACCGGGCTGGGGGGATTGGGCTCAGGAGGAATCGGCGGCGGTCTTCCTGCTCAAGACCCCCACCAGCCGGCCCGGCAGCAATGACCCCAGCCAGTGGGCGCCGGACAACAGCGAGTGCAAGTGGGTCGGTAGGGTGAAGACCTACGGCGCGGCATGGGAAGATAACGGCAAGAACATCCTGACAAATGTGTCAGACTATGTTGTATCGTGGCCGGGCGGCGCGACTGGCGACGCATGGTCGCTGAAACCGGGCGATGATTACTGGGACCAGGTCGTCGATGAGATATGGGACGAGTATAAGGACACCATCGAAGAGGCTACCGGCGTCGAAGGGCTGACGCAGGAAGATTTGGAGAGCATCGTGGTGACGCCGTACAAGATCTCGCGCAGCAACGGGACAGAACCGGACAAGCACATCGACTGCATCATCAGCGTCAAAAGCAGGAAAAGCTTCACGGCCCGGTTCAACGTCCGCGCCCCGGGCGAGGACGACTACAGCATCCGGGAAAGCCGCGAGTACCAGAGCGGCGAGCGGGTGGAAGAGACGACGGCGGACATCGAAAAAGAGTTCGACATCGGCGGTGCGCGCTACGTCTTCGACGGCTGGTACAAAGAGCTCCCCGGTTCGGTGACGGACGAGCCGGACCCGAAGGAAAAGGTATCGCAGGACGAGTGGGAAGAGGGCTATGAGCCCACCGACGAAGAGCTGGAAAACGGCGTCGTCAACTTCTATGCCCACTACGTTCTGGCCGATATAGACCCGGACACCGGCGTGGAGACAGGCTTCTTCGGGCTGCCGCTGATGCTGTGTGCCGGTGCGGCCGTTCTGGGCTGCAAAAACAGAAAGAAGGAGGAAGATGAGTGAAGGAACCAAACGAGGCGCTTGCCCCGGAGGCCCCGCCCGGGACGCCGGAAGCGAACCTGTCCGGACCGGCGAAGCCGGAAAAAAGCCCCCTGCTGCGGGAAGTGCGCAGTCTGGCGGTGCGGCTGGCGGTGTTCGCCGCCGTGCTCTGGGTGCTTCTGACGCAGGTGTATCTGGTGACGCAGGCGTCCGGCAGCGAGATGTTCCCCGCCGTGAAGGACGGCGACCTCGTGCTGGGCATCCGGCTGGAAAAAGACTATGCCAAGAATGATGTCGTGGTATATGAGCGCTCGGGAAGGCTGCGGGTGGGCCGCGTGCTGGCCCGGGGCGGGGACATCGTGACCCTGAGCGAGAGCGGCGTTGTGGAGGTCAACGGCTCGGCACAGGGCGGCGGCATCCTCTACCCCACCTACCCCAAATCTCTGCTCAGCTACCCCTACGCTGTGCCGGAGGACAGCGTCTTCATTCTGGGCGACTGCCGCACACAGGCCGAGGACAGCCGTGACTTCGGCCCGGTGCAGTGCAGTGCGGTCAAGGCAAAAGTCATCACCCTCATCCGGCGGCGGGGGCTCTGAGCTGCCAAAAGCCATACAAGACAAGATAGGAGGAACTTCAGGATGAAACAGAACAAGGCAGAAAAGCTTCTCGCAGCTGTGCTTTCCATCGCTCTGGCCATGGGTGTCAGCGTCATGCCCGCCTTTGCGGCCAGCGGCGAGACGTATGCGGACATGGACAGCGTGGTCATCAAGAAAAACTACGAGCTGGCCAACGAGGGGACCTTCTCCCCGGCGGAGACGTTCAGCTTCGACATCGAGGCGGACAATGTCACCGATGCGTCGGACGACATCACCCCGGAGAATATGCCGATGCCCACCATCGGCACGGTGAGCTACCTGAGAGGCGAGGCCGGCAGCACCACCAAGACCAAGGAGATCAAGATCGACCTGCCCGAGTACGACAGCGTGGGCGTCTACACCTACATCATCCATGAGGCGGCGGGCAACAGCGCAGGCGTGACCTACTACGGCGACGCCATCCTGCTGCGGGTGACGGTCATCGAGCAGGACGGCAAGCTCCGAATTGCCGCTGTCCACACCGAGGACCCGGAGTCCACCGGCGAGGGCAAGAGGGACGACTTCGACAACCTCTATTCTGCCGGTGAGCTGGAAGTCCACAAGGACGTCGAGGGCATCATGGGCAATAAGGAGAAATACTTCGAGTTCACGGTGCAGCTGACCGGCGAGGAGGGCAAGACCTATCAGGACAGCTACGCCATCACCGGCGGCAGCTATGACGCGAACCCCGCTTCGATCGAGATCAAGCCCGGCGAGACGACGGAAGCGACCTTCTATCTGAAAGACGGCGACACCATCCACATCGAGAACCTGCCCTACGGCGTCGAGTACAAGGTGTCTGAGACGCCGGTCGCGGACTATGTGACGACGGAGACCGGAACCGAGGGCGAAGTGGATGGGGCGGTCGAGAAGGCAAGCTTCACCAACACCAAGGGCGGCACCGTGGACGCCGGTGTGGTGCTGGACAGCGCACCCTATCTCTTTACCCTGACGGGTGCTGCGGGCGTCGGGCTGCTGCTGACCCTGCGCCGCCGCCATCAGAAGTAAACGCGGAGGAAATAAGGCAAGGGAGGTGAGGAACATCCGGTGGCAGAAGATGGCCCTGCGGGCGGCGAACGGCCTGCTGGACGGGGTGACGGCTCTGCTGGTGCTGCTGGCGGTGGTCTGGTCGGGCTATGCGCTGTGGGACAACAGCCGGGTGTACGCCGCTGCCGACAATGTGCAGGCCGGGCTGTTGGCCTTCAAGCCCCAGCCGCAGGAGGACAACAGCCTCTCCTTCGGCCAGCTGCGGGACATCAACCCCGATGTCTGCGGGTGGCTGACGCTGGACGGCACGGCCATCGACTACCCGGTGGTGCAGGGCGAGAGCAATTTCACCTATCTGAACACCGACGTCTACGGCAGCTTTGCGCTGGCGGGCAGCATCTTTCTGGATGTTGACTGCGACGCGGACTTCAGCGGGCGGTATTCCCTGCTCTACGGCCACCATATGGAGAACGGGCGGATGTTCGGCGACCTCGACAAATACAAGGACGGAGCATTCTTCCGCCAGAACACCACCGGCACCCTGACGCTGCCCGGCGGGAGCTATCGGCTGAAAGTGCTGGCCTGCCTTGTGGTGCCTGCGTCGGAACAGGCCATCTTTGCCCCGGGCAAGTGGCGCTCGGATGCAGGCGGGCTGCTCCCCTTTGTGGAGGAGAATGCCCTTCAGATGGATGCACAGGCCCTCCGTGCGCTGGAAAAGGAGCCGGAAGGAGCGCAGTTCCTGGCGATGGCTACCTGCTCGGGGGAGTACACCGACGCGCGGACGGTGGTGCTGGCCCGGATGGAACCAATGTCAGACCTGCAAAACGGAAAGGAGGAGAGCTTATCATGAGAAGGCTCCCGAAAATGGCAGCGGCCCTGCTGGCAGCAGCGCTTGCGGTAAGCGCTGCCCTGCCCGCTCTGGCCGCAGACCAGCGGGCGGAGCTGGAACTGGAGGCGTCCGTCCGCTGCACCGGAGAGGCAGCGGACGAGACGCTGACGGTGCGGCTGACCGCGTTGGACGGCGCGCCGATGCCGGAAGGCTGTGACGACGAGGCTGAGCTGGATTTTCCGGCCCGGGACTGCCGCGCCGCCGACGACAAGACCCTGACGAAGACTTTTGATGCCATCGTCTACACCGCGCCCGGCATATACGAGTATAGGGTCACTCAGGACGCGGGCGGACGGAAACGGGCCGACTACGACGACACCGTCTTTTACCTGAAAGTCATGGTGGCGTGGGACACCGACGGTGAGCTGAAAGGACATGTGTCCGTCCGGCGGGACGGGGACGACGGGGCAAAGACGGAACTGCTCTTCAGAAACAGCTACCGCAGCACCGACCCCCTTCCCCCGCCGGTGACGCCGCCCTATGTGCCGGATAAGCCGGCGCCGACCCCGAAGCCGGTGGAGCAGCCGGGCGAGATCACGGTCATCCGCCCGCCGACACCCTCGGCAGAGATGCCGGATGAAGTCATCCCGGCTGCGGAGCCGGAACCGGTGGGGACCCTCATCCAGACCGGCCAGCTGCTCTGGCCCGTGCCGGTGCTGGCAGGCGGGGGCATCGCCCTCGTGGCGGTGGGCCTCTGGCTGAGCCGGAAGCGCAGACACGATGCGTAGGCTGGTGACGGAGCGGCTCTGCCTGATGCTGGGCAGTGCTTTGGTGCTGGCAGCGGTCTGCCTCTACGTCTACGACCGGCTCGAGGATGCGAGGGCAGGCGCTCAGGCCGCTTCGGCGGTGAGCCAGCTGCGCCAGAGCCAGAGCCAGAGCATCGCGGCAGCGTCGGAGACAGAACAGCCCGCAGACAGCGCGGAAAGCCTGCCCACGGAGGATGCAGAGCCCGGGCCGGAACCGGTTTCGGAACCCCCGGCGTCAAGCGTCGAGCGGGAGTATCTGGGGGTGCTGACCATCCCGGCTCTGGGCTTGGAGCTGCCGGTGCAGACCGAGTGGAGCAAGGCGAACCTCAAGGTCTCGCCCTGCCGTCAATGCGGCAGTACGGCGGGCGGAGACCTTGTCATCGCGGCTCACAATTACAAATCGCACTTCGGGCGGCTGAGCAGCCTTTCGGAAGGCGACGAGGTGCGTTTCACTTCACAGGACGGCGCTGAGGCAGTGTACACGGTGGAGCGGACTGCGCAGGTCTCGCCCGAAGAACCCGAAGCCCTGCGGGAGGGCGGCTGTCCCCTCGTGCTCTACACCTGCACCCCCGGCGGAAAAGCGAGGGTAGTGGTGTACTGCCGGAAAAAATAGCAAAAAGGCGGGTCGCAGTCCGTTGGGACTGTGACCCGCCTTTTTATGAGGAAACTTCTTCGGTATCGGTCATGATGAACCAGAACACGGTGCCTTTGCCCACAGTGCTGTGGACGCCGAAGCGGAAACCGTGCTGCTGGAAGATGGCTTTGGTGATGGAGAGGCCGAGGCCGGTCCCCTGCTTGCCTGCGTCGGAGCGGGAGCGGTAGTAGCGGTCGAAGATATAGGGCAGGTCCTCGGCGGAGATGCCGGGGCCGTGGTCTTCCACCTCCACCCGGACGCCCTCGGGGCAGCGGAGCGCCCGCAGCACGAAGATGCCGTCTTCGCCGATGTGGTGCATGGCGTTGCCCAAAAGGTTATGCAGAGCGCGCTGCATCATGTCGGGGTCGGCACAGACGGGAAGCTCTTCGTCGGGGATCTCCAGCTTGAGCTGCCAGCCGTTCTGGGCGCAGACGGCGTCGTAACGCTCGCTCACCTCGTCGCAGAGCTGGCCCATGTCGAAGTGGACCTTCTCGCACTTGAGTGCGCCGCTCGTGACCTTGCTCAGCTCCATGACGCTGGAAACAAGGGCCGTCAGGCGGTCGGTCTCGTCCACGATGATGTTCATCTGCTCATCGCGGTGCTTCTTGTCGTCGCCGGTCAGATCGCGCACCGTCTCGGCATAGCCCTTGATGAGGGTGAGTGGGGTGCGCAGGTCGTGGGAGACGTTGGCCAGCAGGTCGCGCTGCATCTGGGAGGCGTGCTGGACCTCTTTTGCCATGTGGTTGAACTCCTGGGCCAGGTCGCCCAGCTCGTCGTTCCGCACCGAGTCCACATGGACGGCGTAGTTGCCCTGTGCCACCTGCCGCGCAGCCCCGGAGAGAGCCCGCAGAGGCTTTGTGAACCACTCGCTGAACAACCATGCCGCCGACATCGAGAACGCGAAAATGAGGGCCGCAGCCAGCGGCAGGACGGTGCTGAGCACCTTGCCGGCCTCGGCCACGTGTATCAGGCTGGTGGTGACAAGGACGGTGTAGCTTCCATCGGAGGTCATCCGGCCCACCATCAGCTGGACCGAGCCGGAGGGCGTGGGCGGGTTGATCTTCCGCACCACTGTGCCGCCGCTCTCCCGGCAGAGCTGCCGCATGGCGCGGGCCGTGGTGTAGGCGGTCTGCTCGTCGGCAGTGTCGGTGGGGCGGGTGCGGTGAAGGTTGCAGTAGGGCAGGGTATCCACCTTGAAGATCTGCCGCAGGGTGGTGTCGGAGATGTCGATGCAGAAGCTGCTCATCCCGCCCAGCTCGAAGATGTCGTCCCGTAGCGCGTTGAAGAAGGTGCTGTTGACGTACAGCCGGCTGCCGAAGGCCCAGTAGGAGAGGGTCTCGCCCTTCCCGATGGCCTCGTCCATCCGGGCCACGATGGCCTCGGCCTGCTCGGTGAGCTGCTTCTGGATATGGGTGGTGTAGAGGGGTTCCAGCAGCTGGGTGCTCAGAAACCAGAACAGCCCCACCAGCAAGAGGCAGATGAAGCACAGAAAGCCCATGAGCTGGCCCCGGATGCCGATGGTGCGCCGTGTTTTGCTCGTTTGCCGCATGAAGAGCAGAGCCTCCGCTTAACGCGCCGCGTCGGGGTCGAACTTGTAGCCGATGCCCCAGACAGTGGCGATGTAGCCGCGGCACTTGCCCAGATGGCCGCGCAGCATCTTGACATGGGTGTCCACGGTGCGGTCCTCGCCGAAGTAGTCGTAGTTCCACACCTTCTGCAGGATCTTCTCGCGGCTGAGGGCGATGCCCTTGTTGGAGGCCAGGAAGACCAGCAGGTCGAACTCCTTGGGCGTGAGGCTCACTTCCTCGCCCGACACCTTGACGGTGTGGCTGGCCGTGTCGATGGACAGCTCCCCGAAGGTCATGGTGCTGTCAGAAGCCTCGGTGCGGGGCATGGTGCGGTTGAGCACGGCCTTGACGCGGGCCACCAGCTCCCGGGGGGAGAAGGGTTTGACCACATAGTCGTCAGCGCCGCCCTCGAGGCCGGCCAGCTTGTCGTACTCCTCGCCGCGGGCCGTCAGGATGATGACGGGGGTGTTGATGCGGCGGGTGCGCATCTCCCGCAGGCAGCTCATGCCGTCCATGAAGGGCATCATCAAATCGAGGATGACCAGATCGTAGCCGCCGCCGGTGAGCAGCGACAGGGCGGCGGAGCCGTCCCCTGCCTCCTCGCAGGTGTAGCCCGAATACTGTAAATTCTCCCGGATGAGCTCCCGGATGCGGGGCTCGTCGTCAACGATAAGAATTTTTGCCATAAGGCATTCCTCCTAAAAGCTTCTATCGCCCAAGCGCCGGAGGCTGCTCAGAGCCAGCCCGGCGGAACTGTATACTGCGTTTAAGTCTATCATACCCTATCAATTAGGAATTTTTGTGAAGTTTGAGTAGATTTTTTGGGAAAACATCCCAGTGGGTGCGTTTCGTGTCTGCCCTGATTATAAGGGGCCGCTTCGGTGGCTGTCAAGCTCGGCCTCATCTTGCGCAGAAAAGCCGAAGTGTGCTATACTACAATGATAAAAGACTTCCCCGAAATCTGACAAATACAAAGGAAAAACTGTTCATGCGCATTGGATTCGTAGAGCTGGTACTGCTCCTCTTCATTGCATCCGTCACGGTGGGGCCGAACGCGGCCCTCTTTGTGGACCGGTGGCTCCGCCGCGCCCAGCGCACATCTGCCGCCGCTGCCCGCCGGAAGGCCCAGCTGGAAGCACAGGCCGCCATCGAGCGGGAAGCCCTGATGACCCGCTTCCGGGTGGCCAGCAACATCTTTGCCCTGCTGATGCTGGCGGCGCTGGCGTACGGCCTGCTGCTGCGGCCCATCGACACGCCGCCGAAAGCCTACACCGCCCCGGATGTGCGGCAGGACACCGGTGCCGCGCAGACGGCCCTCTCCGCCGACAGCAAGGACGGCTGGAAGCTGGGCGGCTATCTGGGCGTGGACTGCGTCCGCACCCAGGACGGCCTTGTCTACGCTGCTGCCTACAACGGTGCGGCCATGAAAAAGCGTCAGAGCGACCTTGTCCGCACCGACGGCGGACACACCGCGGCCATCCTGTCGGTGGAGGGCGAGCTGACCGGCTTTGCCTTCGACGCCGACGGCGACTTGTGGCTGACGGTGGTGACGCCCTCCGGCGGGGCGCTCTGCCGCGCCCGGCATGACAGCTGGGGAACCTCAGTGGAACAGGTGGTGACCCAAATCGACGGCGCACCGCTGGGTGTGCTGTCAGCGGTGGAGACCGGCCCGGACGGGAAGGTCTATTTCGCCGTGTCCACCGAAGCCGCTGCGAAAAACGGGCTGGAAAGCGCTCTCCGCACCGAGCTCATCGCCCACACCGGCACGGGCTGCGTCTATGTGTATGACCCGTCGGCCCGGACGGTGGAACAGGTGCTGGGCGGCGTGGCCGGTGCGGCTGGTCTGGCCCTCTCGGAGGATGGCCGAACGCTGTACGTCTCCGACCTCGGGAATCGCTGCGTCTGGGCTGTGGACGCCGACGCCCGGGAGCTGACCGCCGGCGGCAAAAACTGCGGGAGCTTTGTGTCCGGCCTGCCGGGATACCCCGGCGCATTGGCGCTGGACGAGGACGGCATCCTCTATATCAGCTACCGCTGGACCCGCAGCGGCTGGCTGGAAAAGCACGCGGACAGCACCCTTCTGCGGGGCATCGCTCTGCGGGCCGGTGAGAACATCCAGAAGAAGCTGTTCAAGCTGCCTGCGGACGCCCCCTGCGCCGAGGCTGTGGACACCGCCGACGGAAGCTGGAAGCGGACATTCTCAGGCAGAGAGCTGGACGGCTGCACGGCGGTGTGCCCGGCGGGAAGCAAAGTGTATTTCGGCGCGGCAGGCTCTGCCAGCCTGCTGTCTGCAAGAGTATAAAACGAGGTGTTTTTTATGACGGAAGAGTTCAAAAAGCAAATCGAGACCGAAGCGCGGCAGGCTGTGACGGAGCTGCTGGCCCAGGCAAAGCTGAAAAAGGGCGACGTCTTTGTGGTGGGCTGCTCGTCCAGCGAGATCGTCGGCGGCCACATCGGCAAGGACTCGAGCCTTGAGGCTGCACAGGCTGTCTACGCCGGCGTCGCACCGGTGCTGGCCGAAAACGGCATCTGGCTGGCCGCACAGTGCTGTGAGCACCTCAACCGGGCCATCATTATTGAGCGGGAAGCCGCTGAGAAATACGGCTGGGAGGAAGTCTGCGTCGTGCCGCGTCCCCATGCGGGCGGCAACTGGGCCACCACCTGCTGGAAGCAGTTCAAAGACCCCATCGCGGTGGAGGAGATCCGCGCCCACGCAGGCATCGACATCGGAGGCACCCTCATCGGAATGCATCTGCGCCGGGTGGCCGTGCCGGTGCGGCTGAGCCTTTCGAAAATCGGCGAGGCCAACATTCTCTGCGCCCGCACCCGCCCGAAGCTCATCGGCGGCGAGCGCGCAAAATATACCGAGGAGGACTGAGCTCTATGGCGGAAAAGAATCTGGAAGAGATGCGGGAGGCTGTGGAGGCCATCCGCGAAAAGATGGCCGCAGCGGCCCGGGAAGCAGGCCGCGACCCCGCCGAAGTGCAGCTCTGCGCCGCCTGCAAGACCCGCGCCGCGGACACCGTCGCCGCCAGCGCGGCCCTTGCCATCGATGTGTTCGGCGAGAACCATGTGCAGGAGCTTTGCGCCAACTACGACGCCGGTGCTTACTGCGGCAAGCCCAGTCACTTCATCGGCCATTTGCAGACCAACAAAATCAAGAAGGTGCTGGGCCGCGCAAGCCTCATCCAGAGCGTGGACAGTGAGCATCTGCTGGCCGCCATCGAAAAGGAAGCCGCCAAGGCCGGCATCGTGCAGGACGTCCTGCTGGAAGTGAACATCGGCGGCGAGGAGTCGAAGTCGGGCGTCTCGCCGGAACAGCTCTGGCCCCTGCTGGACGCTGCCGCCGCAGAAGAGCACATCCGGGTCAAGGGTCTGATGGCCATCCCGCCCGTCAACGACGACGACGCCCAGAACCGCCGGTATCTGGCCCAGGTGTACAAGCTGTTCGTGCAGGCCGGGGAGCGGGGGTACCAGAACGTGAAGATGGAGACCCTCTCCATGGGCATGAGCGGCGACTTTGAGAACGCCATCCGCGAGGGTGCGACCCTCGTGCGCATTGGTACGGCTATTTACGGTGAGAGAGATTATAGTAAGAAATAAGCGGCCTGAGAGGGCAAGCCAGCTTGAAAAATGGAGGAACCATGCAAAAAGTCCACGACCCCGCAGTGCGGCACACCAGCAGCGGCGCCCTCATCCGGCGCTTTCTGCCCTATCTGGCAAAATACAAAAAGACCCTGTTCATCGACCTGTTCTGTGCGGCGATGACCACCCTGTGCGACATCATCCTGCCCAAGATCATGAGCACCATCACCAACTCCGCCATGGGCGTGGGCATCACCCTCACGGCGGGCATCGTGCTCAAGCTGGCGGCAGTGTACTTCCTGCTCCGCATCATCGACGGTGCTGCGCAGTATTTCATGTCGGGCATCGGCCACATCATGGGCGTCCACATCGAGACCGACATGCGCCGGGACGCCTTCGACCACCTGCTCAGGCTCGACCACACCTACTACAACAACACCAAGGTCGGCACCATCATGGGCCGCATCACCAACGACCTGTTCGACGTGACCGAGTTCGCCCACCACTGCCCCGAGGAATTTTTCATCGCGGGCATCAAGATCCTGGCGTCCTTCCTCATCCTGTGTCAGGCCAGTGTGCCGCTGACGCTGGCGGTGTTCGCCTGCGTGCCGCTGATGGGCGTCGTGTCCGTCAAGCTGAACCAGCGCCTGCGCGCCCGGTTCCGCCAGCAGCGCGTCCAGATCGGTGAGCTGAATGCCACCATCGAGGACAGCCTGCTGGGTCAGGGCGTGGTGAAGGCCTTCGCCGCCGAGGACGAAGAGCGCGAGAAATTCGCCAGGGGCAACAAGGATTTCGAGCACATCAAGACGCTGGGCTACTACGCCATGGCCGCGTTCAACACCTCCACCCGCCTCTTCGACGGCCTGATGTATCTGGTGGTCATCCTTGCGGGCGGTCTGTCGCTGGTGTACGGCAAGATAACCGCCGGTGACCTGGTGGCTTATATGCTCTACGTCACCACCCTCATCGCCACCATCCGCCGCATCGTCGAGTTCGCCGAGCAGTTCCAGCGCGGCATGACCGGCATCGAGCGCTTTGCGGAGATCATGGACACCCCTGTGACCATCAAGGATGCCGAGGACGCAAAGCCCCTGCAGCCCGGCCCGGGCGCCATCCGCTTCGAGGACGTCAGCTTCGAGTATCCCGACGACCACAACAAGGTGCTCCACCATGTCAGCCTTGACATCAAGGCCGGTGAGCGTCTGGCGCTGGTCGGCCCGTCCGGCGGCGGCAAGACGACGCTCTGCAACCTCATCCCCCGCTTCTACGAGGTGACGGGAGGCCGTATCCTCATCGACGGGCAGGACATCCAGCACGTCACCCTCAAGAGCCTGCGGGAGGACATCGGCATCGTCCAGCAGGACGTCTACCTGTTCAGCGGTTCGGTGGCGGATAACATCGCCTACGGCAAGCCCGGCGCGACCCGGGAGGAAATTATCGAGGCGGCCCGTCTGGCCGGCGCAGAGCGCTTTATCAGCGCTCTGAAGGATGGCTTCGATACCTATGTGGGTGAGCGGGGCGTCAAGCTCTCGGGCGGTCAGAAGCAGCGCATTGCGATCGCGCGGGTCTTCCTGAAGAACCCGCCCATCCTCATTCTGGACGAGGCCACCAGCGCCCTCGACAATGAGAGCGAGATCCTTGTGGGCCAGAGCCTCGAAAAGCTGGCCCATGGCCGCACGACCCTGACCATCGCCCACCGACTGACCACCATCAAGGACTACGACCGTATCCTTGTGCTGGGCGCAGAGGGTATCGAGGAGTCCGGCACCCACGACGAGCTGCTGGCGAAGAAGGGCGTCTACTACCGCCTGTGGAATCAGCTGCCCGGGGAAGATACGTTGTAAGCTTGATCACAAAAATAAAAGAGGCTGCTGCAAGTAACCTCTCCGTCACGGCTTCGCCGTGCCACCTCCCCTACCGAGGGGAGGCTTTGGCATGGCGGAAAGCCTCATCTCTTCGCCAGAGGCTCCCCTACTAGGGGAGCTGTCGAGCGACAGCGAGACTGAGAGGTTGTACTTTGCAGGAGCCTCTTATTTTTATATCAAAAAGAAACGGTCACTCTCCGACAATGAGCCGCACGGCGCCGTAAATACCGGCGTCGTTGCCAAGGCTTGCGGCCTTGATGGGCGTCTCGCGGCAGGACTTGAAGGCGTAGGTCTTGAAGTGCTCCACCAGCGGGTCGAAGAGGACGTCGCCTGCGCGGGCCACACCGCCGCCGATGAGGAACATCTCGGGGTCGGTGGTGCTGGCAATGGAGGCCAGAGCCATGCCGAGGGTGTCGGTCATCTTGTCCACCTCGCGGGCAGCGAGGGCGTCGCCGCTGCGGGCGGCATCAAAGACGTCCTTGGCCTCAAAATCCTTGCCGCGCAGGACGCAGTCTGCGTCGGGGTTCTCGTCCAGTAGCTTCTTCATGCAGCGGACGACGCCGGTAGCGCTGGAATACTGCTCGAGGCAGCCGTGCTTGCCGCAGCCGCAGGCGGCCGTCTCGTGACGGTTGACGGTGATGTGGCCGATCTCGCCGCCGGCACCGTGTGCGCCGTCGATGACCTTGCCGTTGACGATGACGCCGCCGCCGACGCCGGTACCCAGCGTGACCATGACTGCGCTGCGGCAACCCTTGGCCGTACCCATCCAGATCTCACCCAGAGCAGCCACGTTGGCGTCGTTGCCCACCAGCACCTTCATGCCGTCCAGCAGGCCGGACAGCTGGGCCGAGACGTTCCGTTCGCCCCAGCCGCCAAGGTTGGCGCAGATGATGGGGACGACGCGGCTGTCCAGCACGGGGCCGGGGACGCCGATGCCGACGCCCTCCACCTGCTCGGAGCTGATCTCCTTCTCGGCCATCTTGGCGTGGATGGCGTCGGCCAGATTCTCGAGGATGCGCTCACCGGCGTTGGAGGTGTCGGTGGGGACTTCCCACTTTTCCAGCAGAGCGCCCGAGGTGGTGAACAGTCCGACCTTGGCCGTGGTGCCGCCGAGGTCGATGCCGAATGCGTATTCTTTCATAACTCATTTACCCCTTTTCTGCGGCGGTCGCCCGCCGGTTATCATTTGACATCAGTATAACATACTCCGGGCCAAAAGAGCAGGGGGCGGGCCGGTTTTTATGCAATCAGACAGAAATAACACCGCCTTTTTGGCAGAATGGCATAAAACAGGCCGCAAAAAAGCGCACCCTGCAAGCAGCAGAGTGCGCTTTCGTGACGGATGGAAAAGCCTTAGTCCTCGTTTTCCGCTTCCTCTTCGTCATCGCCGTCTTCAGAGCGGGGCTTGTAGAAGATGCCGCTCAGGAAGATGCTGATAAAGTAGAGCAGCACCATGGGGATAGCCACCATGCACTGGGACACGATGTCCGGCGGGGTGACGACAGCTGCGATGAAGAAGATGAGCACGATGGCGATGCCGCGGCCCTTCTTCATGAGTTCGGGGTTCGCAATGCCCATCTTGGAGAGGATGATGGTGACCAGCGGCATCTCAAACACACAGCCGAAGATGATGAACATGGTCAGGCAGAGGCTGACATAGCTCTCGATACTGGTAGTGGTCTGGATGTAGTCGGCGCCCTCGATGCCGGTGCTGAGGAACTGGAGCATGAAGGGCATCATGAGCTTGTAGGCGAACAGCACGCCCACCACAAAGAGGGCCAGACCCAGCAGGATGACCAGCTTGAGGAAGAACGTCTCGCTCTTTTTCAGGCCGGGCTTTGCAAAGGCATACACCTGATACAGCGCCACAGGCACTGTGACCACCACAGCCGCCAGCAGGGAGACGCGGAAATACTGCATCAGCTTTTCCTGCGGGGCGATGGACACGAAGGTGTAGAAACCCTGGCCCATGGCGGTCAGCAGGTCGATGAGGCGGTCGGCGTAAGCCAGCGTGACCACGACCGCCGCCACGAACACCACGGCGCAGACGATCAGCCGGTTGCGCAGCTCTTTCAGGTGGCCCGTCAGCGTCATGTTGCCGTCGTCAGGCATGACGTCGGCTTTCTTTTTGCGCTTTACGTTCGTAGCCACAGATTACTCCTCGTCGTCCTTCTTCTCAGTCTGGGTCTCGGCCTTGGCAGTGGTCTCGTCCTCTGCTTCGGACTCCTCCATGCCCTTCTTGAAGTTGTTCATGGTCTTGCCGAACATCTTGCCCAGCTTCGGCAGGTTCTTGGGTCCAAAGATGAGCAGGACGACGACCAGGATGATAAGCAGCTCGTTAGTACCAATACGCATAATAATGATCTCCTTTTTACTTTGCCGCGCCGCGAGGCGGGCTGATTACAATGTATAAGGCAACCGCGGGCGCGGATGCATCGGTGGGGGGATTAGAAGCTGTTTTCGTAAGCAGGGTGCGCCGAACAGCGAGGATTTTTGCCCGCAGACAAGGCGATTTTCCGCAGCGATCCTGACGGATTGCAAGGGAAAGCAACGCAGAATGCGAGCAAAAAGGCCGTTCGGGCGGTGTGCAATGCTTATGAAAACGGCTTCTTAAGCCTTTGCCTCTTCGGCAGGTGCGGCTTCGGCAGCGGGGGCGGCTTCTTCGGCCACGGGTGCTGCCTCTGCGGGGGCGTCGGTCTTTTCCTCGGCCTTCACAGGCTCAGCAGCAGGGGTCTCCTCTGCCTTGGGAGCTTCGGCTGCGGGCGCCTCGGCAGGGGTCTCCTCGGGCAGCTCCTCGACCTCTTCCAGCTCGGTGACTTCCTCAGCCTGCTCGGCCTTGGCGGCCTCTTCCTTGCTGGTCTTGCCGATGCCGGTGAAGCTCTTGGTGACGTCCTTCACGCTGTTGTCGATGTCCTTCTTGATGTCGGTCAGGGGGGCAACGGCTTCCTTGAGGGGGGCCTGGATCTCGTTCAGAGGCTCCACGACGTTCTTCTGGATCTCCTCGGAGGCAGCGCCGGTGTACTTCTTCAGCTCGCGCAGCATCTTGCCCAGCTTCTTTGCGTAGACGGGCAGCTGGTCGGGGCCGATGAAGACGAACGCGATGACCACGATGACCACGAGTTCCCAAAAACCAATTTTCATATTCTTCCGATTCCTTTCCTCAGCCGCCCGGGAGAGCGGCGATATGGAGTGTGCTGTCAGGGGCTTTCGGCGCGCACCGCGCCTTTGATGCCATACATATACCGAAGATGCATGAACGGAACATGAATTTAATATGAATTATTCGTGAACAAAGAGCTGCCTTATGCGAAAATACATCGAATAAGTAGAAATTAAGCGGAATAATACAGAACGGAATAAGACTTGCTCAGCGGACTGTGTTCGTCAGGGTGCCGATGCCCTCGATCTCGCAGCGAACTTCGTCGCCCGGTTTGAGGAAGCAGGGCGGCTCCATGCCCATGCCGACGCCCGCCGGGGTGCCGGTGGCGATGATGGTGCCGGCCTTGAGGGTCATGCCCTGCGAAAGCTCGGCAATGACATGGTCAATGTCGAAGATCTGCAGGCCGGTGTTGGAGTCCTGCCGCTTTTCGCCGTTGACGAAGCACCGGATGGGCAGTTTGGGCGGGTAGGTGTCGAACTCGTCCGCCGTGACGATGCAGGGGCCGATGGGAGTGAAGCCGTCGAGGCTCTTGCCGAAATACCACTGCTTGTGGGCGGTCTGGACATCCCGTGCAGAGACATCGTTCAGGATGGTGTAGCCGAAGACGTAGTCTTTCGTCTGCCCTGCGGGAACGTCCTTCGCGTCCTTTCCCAGAACGACGGCCAGTTCACACTCGTAGTCCAGCTTTTTCACGAGGTCGGTATGGGCCTCGATGAAGCCGCCGTCCGGCACGGCCCGGGTGACCCGCTTGGAAAAGTAGATGGCGTCCTGATGCTTGGTCGCAAAGGCGTCGGCAGAGTATTTCTCGGCTTCGTCGGAGTGGGCCATGTAGTTGATGCCCAGACAGATGACGTCCTGCGCCGGAGACGGGATGGGGCTTTCCGGCGTGACGGCCTCAATAGGCAGCGCCGGGATGCCTGCGATGGCCAGCGAAAGCCCGGCCCGCACCTGCGGGGTCAGGAACGGGATGGCGTCGGACAACGTCTCGTAAGAAAGGCCCAGCCAGCTCAGGGGCCAGACCTGACGGCCATCGGCAGAGAGGATGGCCGGGTCTTCCACGCCGTCGGGCAGGCGGCAGGTGATGAAACGCATAGAAAAGCCTCCTTCTCAGTGCCGATACGCGATAGCCTTCTGGATGCGGTCGGCTTCGGCGGGGCCGGCCAGCTGGCGCACCAGCTCGAGGGCAAACGGGATAGCGCCGCCGAGGCCGTAGCTGGTGGTGATGCTGCCGTCTACGACGACTTCCTCATCGTGGACGATGGCACCGGCCAGCTTGTCCTGAAATCCGGCGTGGGCGGTGGCGTTCCTGCCTTCCAGCAGGCCGAGGCTGGCGAGGATGCTGGGCGCGGCGCAGATGGCGGCGACCTTCCTGCCTGCCCTGGCGAAGGAAACGCAGGTGTCGGTGACGGTCTTGTTCTCGGCGAGGTTGGGCGTACCCGGGATGCCGCCGGGCAGGATGACCATGTCCACGTCGCTGTAATCCACATCCTCGGCCAGCGCGTCGGCGTTCAGGTGGATGCCGTGGCTGCTGACAAGGGCGCGGCGGCCCATGGCGGACGCAATGATGACTTCGACCCTGGCGCGGCGGAGAAGGTCGGCCACCAGCAGGGCCTCGCACTCCTCGGTGCCGTCGGCAAAAAACAGAACAGCTTTGCTCATAATCAGATACTCCTTTTATCAATCAAAGAAAAAGCGCACCGCAGGCGGGGCGTCCCCGGCCCGCAGTGCGCCAGCGGTCAGTGAAATTCAGTCTTCGGTGCCAGCGGAGACGCCGTTCTTTTCCAGAATGCGGCGCAGGACGCTGTCGTCCCGGCCCAGCACACGGCTCACGCGGCTGATGATGGCGCTGGATGCGCCGATGTTGCCCATGATGCTGGTGTAGCTCTGCTTGCGCATGAGCTTTTCGGCGATGTTGTAGCGCTGCTCCATCGCGCTCAGCTCTGCGTAGCTGCATACATCCTGCAAGAAGCGGTAGCACTCCTCGGGCGTCTCAAGCTCCAGAAAAGCGGCATACAGGCCGGATTTTCCGGTCGGATGGTCCTTTGCCATATACGGTTCCTCCCCGGTCATTCAATGATGTTGGACCCGCAGACGGGTACTTCAATACACTACTTTAGTGTAGTACAAATGAGCAGAAAATGCAATGGTCTTTGCGGGAAATTTACAACATGGCACCCACTACACTTAGTTTGCAGGGTCCAGATTGTAAAATCTGGCACCCGGCAAGCTAAGTTTTTTTTATGCCCGCAAGCAGAAAAGAGGTGAGAACATGGCGAGCTACGCTTTCGCAACGCTCCAGGCCCGGCAGGCGCTCCAGGAGCTTTGGGAGCAAGGCAAAACGGTCAAAGACATGGCGGCGGCCCTTGATGTGCCGCTGTCCACGCTCTACACGGAACTGCGCCGGGGCCGTTCTGGGGTCCGCCTCCCGGACCAGCGATTGCAGTATGATGCTTCCCTTGCCCAGCTCAGGATGCAGCAGGAACTTGAGCGGAGGGGAAAGCAGAGCCGCTGAGGCCATACCTGTCACCGCTTTTCACAAATCAAAGGAGGCACAACATGAAACCCATTATTTTGAGGACCCAGACCCGCACTGATGAGTGCATCGGCACCGTCCGGCTCACCCCGGAGGCGGAGAAAGTTGTCCGGCGGCTCCGCTTCAAGACCGGCTTGCCCATCCGTCAAATTGTGTCTGAAATCATCGTCCAGGCGGAAAGCCTCATTGACATCTCCGGGGACGATGATGAGGACGAAACCGACCAGTAAGGAGGACATACCAATGAAAACCGCTATTTTGAACATCGCCCCCGGTAAGACCGTGGACTACCACGGAGAGCCCTGCCTGGTGCTGGAGCACCGCAAGGACGGCACCCTCATGCTGCACCTGGACCAGATGACCCACGCCTTTGGCAGCTCCAACAACTTTGCCGCCAGCTCTCTCCGGGCCCACCTCAATGGCCCCTACCTGCGGAGCCTCACGGACGGCAACCCCGATGAGGTCATTACCCGCACCGTGGACCTCACCGCCCTCAACGGCTCCACGGAGTATGGCACCTGTGACTGCAAGGTGGCCCCGCTGACCCTGGACGAGCTCCGCAAGTACCATGACATCCTGCCCCTGCCGGAGCGCTTTGAGTGGTCTGTGACGCCCTGGAGCACCCCCAAGGTCAATGAGGATGACACATGGGTCATGGGGCTGGGCTCCGGTGGCGGTATCGGCGGCAACTACTGCAGCTACTCCGTCGGGTCCCGCCCCGCTTTCCTCATTTCCTCCTCCCTCACCGTGGAGGCTGAGGACACCAACCCCCTGGAGCAGTACACCGTCCGAGAGCTGGCGGAGGAGCTTTTCCGCCGCATCGGCAACTAAGGGGTGAGCTCCGTGACCACCCATGAGATTGGCCAGAGAGCCCCCAGCCGCCATGCCCGGCGCAAGCGCCGCCGCAATTATGGCCCGGTCATCATCCTGGCGCTGGTGTGCGCCGCCATTTTCGCCGCCGGTTACTGTGTGGGGGTGAGCGCCGCTGACAAAGCGGTGCCCACCCTCCCGGAGCCGGTCCTGGAGAGCACCGCCACCCCGGAGCCCTCAGCGGAGCCCAGCGTGGCCCCCACGCCCAGCCCTACCACGGAGGCGGTGCTCTGGCGGGATGACATCGTGACGGACGGCAACCTCCTGGACTATGACCTCCAGGTGACCATGCGGGCCTGCTGTGAGGAGTACGGCGTCCCATACGCCCTGGCGCTGGCCGTGGCCGATGTGGAAAGCCGCTTTGACCCGGATGCCGCCAGCAGCACCAATGACTATGGCCTCATGCAAATCAACCAGGTCAACCATGGGTGGCTCCTGGAGCAAGGGATTGACCCCATGACGCCCGCCGGGAACATTGAGGCCGGTGTCCTGTTCCTGTCCGACTATCTCACCGCCTACGGGGACCCGGAACTGGCCGTCATGGCCTACAACTGCGGCCCCTCCGGCGCTCAAAACCTATGGGCCGCCGGGACATACTCCACCGACCACTCCCGCAAGGTCATGGACCGCTTTGACTACTGGACAAGCGTTTTGGAGGACTGAGCCATGCCCTACTACTGGACCTGCCCCTATTGCGGAGCCAACCTGGACCCCGGAGAAAAATGTGACTGCAAAGACAACGAAAAGGAGGATGACATCCATGATGGAAATGAAAATCACCGTTGAGGCTCCCGATCTGGCCGCCTCTATCCTCAAGCTGGCGGAGGCCATTGCCTCCGGCCCGGACCCCAGCATCTTGACCCCGGATGAGCCCCTGCCGGTGGCCAGCTATCCCACCGCCCCGGCACCGGCCCCTGCGCCCGCTCCTGCGGCCCCTGTGAGCCCTGCGCCGGTCACCCCTACCCAGACCCCTACCCCTGCGCCTGCGGCCCCTGTGGCGGCCCCCAGCCCCGCTCCTGCGCCGACTGCTGGCCAGACATCTGCCGCCCCTGGTAACACCCCGGCCCCCACCGTGCCCGTGGCGGGAGCCCCCACCTACACCCTGGACCAAATCTCCCGTGCCGGGGCCTCCCTGGTGGATGCTGGGAAGATGCAGCAGCTTTTGGAGCTGCTGGGCCGCTACGGTGTGCAGGCCGTCACCCAGCTCCAGCCGGAACAGTACGGCGCTTTCGCCACCGAGCTCCGGGCCCTGGGCGCTCAGATTTAAGGAGGTGCTACCATGCCCCCTGTCAAACATGCCTTGCTTTCGGCGTCCTCCGCCTCCCGCTGGCTGGTATGCACGGCGGCCCCCCGCTTTGAGGAGGGCCTGCCGGAGAGCACCAGCGAGTATGCGGAGGAGGGCCGCCTGGCCCACGCCATTGGTGAGCTCAAGGTCACCAAGAAATGCACCCCCATGAGCACCCGGACCTACAACACCCGGCTCAACAAGCTCAAAAAAGACCCCCTCTACACCCCGGAGATGGACAAGACCACGGACCTCTACCTGGAACATATCACGGAGCAGGTCATGGCTTATGACACCGCCCCCACCGTGGCCGTGGAGGTCCAGGTGGACTTTTCGGACTATGTGCCGGAGGGCTTTGGCACCTGTGACTGCTGCATCATCGGCGGCGACCTCCTCAGCATCGTGGACTACAAGCACGGCAAGGGTGTCCCCGTGTCCGCCGTGGGCAATCCCCAAATGCGGCTTTACGCCCTGGGCGCTCTCCACCGCTATGCCCCCGTGTTCGGGGACACCATCAAGCGGGTCCGCATGACCATTGACCAGCCCCGGCTTGACAGCTACACCACGGATGAAATCACCGTTGAGGAGCTGCGGGCCTGGGGCGAGAGCATCAAGCCCATTGCCCAGAAAGCCTTTTCCGGCCTGGGGGAGTTTGTCCCCGGCGACCATTGCCGCTTTTGCCGTGGCAAGGCCCAATGCCGGGCCCGGGCCAACATCAACACCGCCCTGGAGGACTTCAAGGACTGTGTGCCCGCCGGGAGTATTCCGGCGGATGCCCTGGTCCCCCAGGAGCACTCCCACACCGGGGCGCTCACCGGGGAGGAAATCCACCCGCTCCTCTCTGATGAGGAAATCGGTGCCCTCCTGTATCGGGGCAAGTTTCTGGTCCAATGGTACACGGACCTTGAGAACTATGCCACCGAGGCCCTGAAACAGGGAAAAGCCATCCCCGGATGGAAACTGGTGGAGGGCCGGAGCAATCGGACCTTTACTGACCAGGAGGAGGCCATCAAGGCGGTCATTGCCGCCGGTTATGATGAGGCTATGGTTTATGAGCGCAAGCCCAAGACCCTCACCCAACTGGAGGAGCTGATGGGCAAGGCTGACTTTAAGGAGAAGATTGGCAGCTTTGTCTACAAGCCGCCCGGCAAGCCCACCCTTGCCCCTGCCTCCGACAAACGGGAGGCATACAGCCCCGCCGCTACGGACTTCGCCGGGGTGGGTGCAGATGCTTAAATACAACACCTGTGCCCACGCCCGGCCCAGCCTCCGCCCGTTTGTCCCGCTGGACTGCAAAGACCATGACCCGGTTTTCCCCGTGTCCCCGTGCTGCACACGGTCCGTGCAGTACAAGGTGGCGGAGCCCAGGAGCTACATTTCCGCCCTGCCAGATCGGGACCGCTGTGAGAGCTGCCCCATGTTCACCGACCCAGACACCCTGGTCCACATCCAGGCGGACACTTTCCGGGCGGACATCTACCTGGACCGGCTCTGTGACATGACCATCTCCAACACCCGCAAGCTGTTCAAGCTGATGCACCGCTGGGACTTCGACAACCGGCAGGCCATTGACCGGCTGACCGCCCACCTGGAGCAAGCCATCCAGGAGAGTGAGGACGCCTGGAAACTGGCCTCCAGGGAGTTTACAGACGGCTGGCGCAAGGTGAGCAACCCCAAGAGCCGCCACCCCGCCGTGGTGGAAACCCTCAAAAACAACAACCGGCTGACCCGCAAGGTCAAGGCCGCCAAAGCCCGGCATGAGCGCTGGGTGAAAATCAAGGCGATATGGGCGGACACCGCCCTTTGATACGCAACACGCAAGGCAATCTATCAAAAAGGAGAACAAAGACTATGTATCAGAACGACCCCATGAAAGTGCTGACCGGCGAGGTCCGCCTGTCCTACTGCAGTCTGACCACCCCCAGGGCCGCCAAGCAGGGCGGGGAGCCCAAGTATTCCGTCACCCTGCTCATCCCCAAGACGGACAACGCCACCAAGGCGGACATTGACGCCGCCATCAACGCCGCCGCCCAGGAGGCCTTGGCCAAGGTGTGGAACGGTGCCCGGCCCCCCGTGGTCAAGGTGCCCATCCATGACGGTGACGGCGTGCGCCCCTCCGGCGTCCCCTTTGGTGATGAGTGCAAGGGCCATTGGGTCCTGACCGCCTCCACCAAGAACAAGCCCCAGGTGGTGGGCATCGACAACATCAACTGTGAGCTGGCCCCCTCCGACATTTACAGCGGCATGTATGGCCGGGTGACCGTCCGCTTTTTCGGCTACTCCAACAGCGGCAACAAGGGCATCGGCTGCGGCCTGGGCAATGTCCTCAAGACCCGTGACGGGGAGCCCCTGAGCGGCCAGGCCTCCGCCGCCTCCGACTTTGCCGGGATTGGTGCCGCCCCGGCGGCCACCCCGAACTATGGGGCGGCAATGCCCGCCACTCCGGGGGCCTACGGTGCCCCTGTCAACACCCCGCCCTGGAACAGCGGCAACGGCATCAACCCCATCACCGGACAGCCCATGTAAGGAGGCCCACTCATGCACCATCTCAGCATAGACCTGGAAACCTACTCCAGCGTGCCGCTGGCAAAGGCCGGAGCCCAGAAGTACATCAAGAGCCCTGACTTTGAAATCCTGCTCTTTGCGTACAGCGTGGATGGTGCGCCTGTTGAAATCATCGACCTGGCACGGGGGGAGAGGCTCCCCCCGTGGCTGGTCCAGGCCATCACCAGCCCGGAGTACATCAAGCACGCCTATAACGCCCCGTTTGAGTGGGGCTGCCTGTCCAAGTATCTGGGCACCCTGCCGCCGGACCAATGGCGCTGCACTATGTTCCACGGCCTCTACTGCGGCTACACGGCAGGCCTGGAGGCCACCGGCAAGGCCCTGGGGCTCCCCCAGGACAAGCAAAAGCTCAACACCGGCAAGGCGCTCATCCGCTATTTCTGCATCCCCTGCAAGCCCTCCAAGGCCAACGGCCAGCGGACCCGCAACCTGCCCCAGCATGACCCCGCCAAATGGGAGCTTTTCAAAACCTACTGCAAGCAGGATGTGGTCACCGAGATGGAGATTGAGCGGCGGCTGTCCGCTTTCCCCGTCCCCGACTGGGTGCAAAAGCAATGGGAAACCGACCTCATCATCAACGCCAGGGGCGTGGCCGTGGACCTGGAGCTGGTCACCGGGGCCCTCTATCTGGGGGACACCGTGCGCCAGACCCTCATGGCGGAGGCCATGCAGCTCTCCGGCCTTTCCAACCCCAACAGCGTGGCCCAGCTCACCACATGGCTCCAGGAGGAGATTGGTGAGGAGCTGGCCGATCTACGCAAGGACACCGTGGCCCGCCTGCTGGGCCGGGACAACAACAGCCCACAGGTGAGCCGGATGCTGGAGATACGCCAAGAGCTGGGCAAGACATCCACCAAAAAATATGACGCCATTGAGGCCGCCGTCTGCGATGATGGACGGGTCCGGGGCCTGCTCCAATTCTACGGGGCGAACAGGACCGGGCGGTGGGCCGGGAGGCTGGTGCAGGTCCAAAACCTGCCCCGGACCTACACGGAGCCGCTGGACCTGGCCCGTGAACTGGTCAAGGCCCGCAAGCTGGACGCCCTGCGGCTCATCTATGGCAGCGTGCCTGACACCCTCAGCCAGCTCATCCGCACGGCCTTTGTGGCCCCGGAGGGCCATGTCCTCATTGATGCCGACTTTTCGGCCATTGAGGCCCGTGTCATCTCCTGGCTGGCCGGTGAGCAATGGCGGCTGGAGGTGTTCCGCACCCACGGCAAAATCTATGAGGCATCCGCCTCTCAAATGTTCGGCGTCCCCCTGGAGCTCATCAAAAAGGGCCGCCCGGAGTACGCCCTCCGCCAAAAGGGCAAGGTGGCAGAGCTGGCCCTGGGCTACCAAGGCAGCACCGGGGCCCTCATCACCATGGGAGCCCTGGACATGGGGCTCACCGAGGAGGAGCTGCCGGACATCGTGAGCCGCTGGCGGGAGGCCAACAAGCGCATCCGTGACCTGTGGTATTCCATGGACAATGCCGCCGTCCAGGTCATCACCGAGGGCGGCAGCGTGGGCGTCAACGGCCTGCTGCTGGCCCGTGAGTACGACTATGACAACGGTGTGGACTGCCTGACCATCCGGCTCCCCTCTAACCGCAAGCTCTACTATATCAGCCCCAGCATTGGCCAGAACGAGTGGGGGCGGCCCTCCATCTCCTACATGGGCATGGACCAGAAAACCAAGCGGTGGAAACGCATTGAAACCTACGGCGGCAAGCTGGTGGAGAACTGCGTGCAGGCCATCGCCCGTGACTGTTTGGCCGCATCCATTGACCGGCTGGAGGCCGCCGGGCTCCCGGTGGTGTTCCATGTGCATGATGAGGTGGTCATTGATGTGGCCCCCTTTGCCGATGTGGACACCATGCTGGGCACCGTCTGCTCCATCATGGGGGAGCCGGTCCCCTGGGCCCCTGACCTGCCACTCAAAGCGGCTGGCTGGGTGGGCTACTACTTCACAAAGGATTGAGAGGTGAAACTATTGAATTATATTGACTTCATCAACGCAAAAGCTACAACATCCATCCACAATGACAGCATCAAGGTTGATACCTCTCAACTCAACTCTGCGCTTTATCCATTCCAAAAAGACATTGTACGCTGGGCTCTTGCCAAAGGACGGGCGGCCATATTTGCGGATTGTGGTCTGGGAAAAACTGCTATGCAGCTTGAATGGGGCTCACAAATTTGTCAAAAGCGTGGTGGCTCAGTGTTAATACTGGCCCCACTGGCTGTGTCTACTCAAACTGTGGCTGAGGGTCTAAAGTTTGGTATTTCAGTCAAACTGTGCGAAAGCGCTGCGGATGTGGTGCCGGGCATCAATATTACCAATTATGAAAAGCTGGATAAATTCAATGGGTGTTCATTCCAAGGCGTGGTCCTGGATGAAAGTAGCATCCTCAAGTCTTTCACCGGCAAGGTGAGAAACCAGATTATTGATTTTTTCAGCAACACTCCATTCCGGCTGGCCTGCACAGCCACCCCCGCCCCCAATGACTTTATGGAGCTGGGCAATCATTCTGAATTTTTAGGCATCATGTCCTATTCTGAAATGCTGGCCATGTTCTTTGTCCATGATGGTGGACAGACCAGTAAATGGAGGCTGAAAGGCCACGCACAAGATATATTTTGGCAGTGGATGGGCTCCTGGGCCGTGGTGCTGGACAGCCCCGCAACTTTGGGCTACTCATCGGAGGGCTACGACTTACCGGAGCTGCGGGTCCATGAAATTATTGCGGACGGTGGAGCGCCCACTGGTGAGGCTCTTTCCCTGACTGAGCGCCGCAAAGCCAGAAAAGAAACTCTTTCTCTCCGCTGTGCTGCTGCCGCCGATCTGGTCAATAACTCCAATGAGCAATGGCTGGTGTGGTGTGACTTAAACGCCGAAAGTGAGGAGCTGACAAAGCTAATTCATGGCGCTGTGGAGGTCAAAGGAAGCGATAAAGCAGAACACCGTGGCAGCGCCATGATGGGCTTTTCTATGGGCCTACATCACTGCCTTGTAACCAAACCCAGCATTGCGGGCTTTGGTATGAACTGGCAACAGTGCCACAACATGATTTTCACTGGCCTGTCTGACAGCTATGAACAATACTATCAGGCAGTCCGGCGGTGTTGGCGCTTTGGACAGACCAGACCCGTGGATGTCTACATCATCATTAGCAGCCGGGAGGGATGCGTGAAAGAAAACATTGAACGAAAAGAGCGAGATTGCGCCAAGATGCACGATGCCATGATTGCCCAAACCAAAGAAATCACAAAGAAAGAGCTCCAAAGCACCTGCCGGATTGCAACTCCGTACGCACCGGCATCCGCTATGGACCTTCCAAAATGGGAGGGATTTTCCGCATGAATGTATTAAATCAATGTATTGGTGAGCGATTTACCGTTTACCAGGGTGACTGTGTGGAGGTTCTCCAGGGTATTCCAGACAGCTCCATCCACTATTCTATTTTTTCTCCGCCATTTGCCAGTCTGTACACCTACTCGGATAGTGACCGGGACATGGGCAACTGCAAGGATGATGCTGAATTTCAGCAACATTTTTCTTTTCTCATCAATGAGCTGTATCGTGTTCTGATGCCTGGCCGCCTGGTATCCGTCCACTGTATGAACCTGCCCGCCATGAAAAGCAGAGATGGTTTTATTGGCGTGAAAGATTTTCGTGGGGACATCATCCGGCTTTTTGTGGCCGCTGGTTTCATCTATCACAGTGAGGTGTGCGTGTGGAAAAACCCTGTTACTGAAATGCAGCGCACTAAGGCCCTGGGCCTGCTACATAAGCAGATTAGAAAAGACAGCTCCATGAGCCGCCAGGGCCTGCCGGATTATGTAGTGACTTTTCGCAAGCCTGGAGATAACCCTGAGCCAATCGCACACACCCCGGAGCAGTTTCCTGTGGATGTATGGCAGCGCTACGCATCCCCTGTGTGGATGGACATACGGCAGTCTAACACCCTCCAGCGTAAAAGCGCACGGGATGAAAAGGACGAAAAACATATCTGTCCGCTCCAGCTTGACCTCATAGAGCGGTGCATTGACCTGTGGAGCGCCCCCTCTGAGATTGTGCTGGACCCGTTCTGCGGCATCGGCTCCGTGCCTTATCAAGCAGTAGAAATGGGCCGCCGTGGCCTGGGCGTAGAGCTCAAGGATACCTATTTTGAACAAGCCGTTAAAAATCTGCAAGCGGCGGAGGCTGATGCCCAAAACAACACCGGCTTTGACCTTGTACGCTGTCGCTGCCCAAACTGCGGCATAAAGCTGACCGGCACCATCTGCCCTATTTGCGGAACCAAAATATAAGGAGGCACCAACATGAAAATCATCTCCCCCAGTTTTGAAATCATGTCCCCGGTGGACGGCAAGGCCGTCCTCAACCACATTGAGAAGTGTGGCCGGGTGTGCTACAAGTCTGAGGACAAAATCACCGAAACCAGCGCCGCCGCCTTTGTGGCGGGCATCATCAAGCGGGGCCATGAGGCCGTGCTGGAGCATTTCAACATCACCGTCAAGTTTACCTGTGACCGGGGCGTGTCCCATGAACTGGTCCGGCACCGCCTGGCCTCCTACTGCCAGGAGAGCACCCGCTACTGCAACTACTCCAAGGACGGCTTTGGCCGGGAAATCACCGTCATCCGCCCTGTCTTTTTGGCAGAGGGAACGCCCGGCTGGGACATCTGGCGGGATGCCTGCCGCTGTGCTGAGGACGCCTATTTTGACATGCTCACCTTTGGCTGCTCCCCGCAAGAGGCCCGCTCTGTGCTGCCCAACAGCCTCAAGACGGAGGTGGTGATGACCGCCAACCTCCGGGAATGGCGGCATTTCTTCAAGCTCCGCACGGCTCCGGCGGCCCACCCCCAGATGAGAGAGGTGGCCATCCCGCTGCTCCGCCGGATGCAGGAGCTGGTCCCCGTGGTGTTTGATGACCTGGAGGTGCCCAATGAAAAGAGCTGAGATTTTAGAGGCCGCCCGTGTCTGCGTCTGTGGTGAGCGGGAGCAGGACTATGGCTCCCCGGAGGACAGCTTTGGCCTCATCGCCCAGCTCTGGACCGCATACATGGGCACGCTGTTCACATCCAAGGATGTGGCCATGCTCATGGCGCTGCTCAAAGTGGCCCGCATCAAAGCCGGGGACAAGGCGGACAGCTTTGTGGACCTGGCCGGTTATGCGGCCTGTGCCGGTGAGATTGCCACCGCTGAGAGATGAAAAAGGAGGCTTTGACCTATGAGCAAACACAAAAAGAACCGCCGCCGGGCGGCGCTCAAGACCTGTGACCCCAACCTCTGTGACCATTGCATGTATCTGGGTGAGGGTGACTTTGTGTGTGACCTCCACGGCCTGGGACCGGAGGAAACCGTTTTTGTGATGGAGGACTGGGAGCCCACGGAGCATTTTCTCCAGTGCCGCCATGAATAGGCAGGAGCGGCGCAAGCTGAAAAAGCAGGGTGTCCAGGTGCCCAAAGACCCCAGCGTCAACATCAAGCTCTCCGATCTGGGCCGGGGGATGATGACCCCGACCATGGAGCAGGCCATGATGCACGAGATAAACCAGCAATGCTTAGAGGCGGACAAGCGCTACTCCCTGGACCTGGACACCATGGTCCTCTGGACTTTATTCCAATGCTATGGATGGAGGGAAAAGCGGCTCCATGACTTCTACCTGGCCATGGCCAAAGAACACCGCCGTATGCGTGAATTTTATGAAATGGATAACCTTTACCCGGAGCGCTACAAGCTCAAGGAAAAGGGCATTGATATTGAAAAATGGCAGGAGGAGGTGCTGCGAGATGACCCCTAAACCCTGGGAAAATGCGGAGGGCTACCCTGACCCCACCGCATACAACGCCCTGCGGCCCATCATGCAGGAGGACGCCGCCCTGGAGGGAAAGGTCAATTTTCTCATCAAGGTGCTCAAGTTTATCATAGCGGAAAGCGGCTTTGAGCTGCTGGCCCGCATCGAACTCAAGGACAAAAAGACCGGGAGGTGTTTCAGATGAAAGCCATTGCCATTGACTTTGACGGCTGCCTGTGTGACAACGCATACCCGGCAATCGGCGCTCCCCATTGGGGCGTCATTGCCAGGGCCAAGATGGAACAGGAGGCCGGTGCTGGCCTCATCCTCTGGACCTGCCGGGAGGGGCCACTGCTCCAGGAGGCCGTGGCCGCCTGTGAAAGCTGGGGGCTCCACTTTGATGCCATCAATGAGAGCCTGCCGTCCTGGATTGCCGCCTTTAAGAACGCCCCCCGCAAGGTGGGGGCCTCTGAGTATTGGGATGACCGGGCGGTGCCCGTGGGCATCCAGCCTGAGATGTACCAGGTCATTGGGGCCATCGGCCTGCCCGCCGTGCTGGAGCAATGCGCCGAGGAGCTGGCTGAACTGACCCAGGCGGCGCTCAAAATGGCCAGAAAGCTCCGGGGTGAAAATCCCACGCCGATGACACACGCCCAAGCGGCGGAGCATCTGCATAAGGAGCTGGGAGATGTCCGCCTGTGCCTCAAGGTCCTGGATGTCGCCGTGGGCGGAGATAACACCACCGCCGTGGAGGCGGAAAAGCTCCGGCGCTGGCTGGACCGATTGACCCCGGAACGAGAAAAACCAGAGTAAGAGGTGCCGCCCCATGCAATATGACCGCAAAATCACAATATCCGCCGGGAGCAACCGGCGGGCCATGACCTGGCAAGCCCAGACCATGCTCATCTCCGAGCTGTGGGCCCGGCTCCAGGCCCCCGCCAGAGGCACGGAAACCCTGGCTGCATATCTGAATATGAAAAAGGCCCAGCAGGATGACCTCAAGGATGTGGGCGGCTTTATGGCTGGCACACTGTCCGGGCCCCGGCGCAAAGCCAACAATGTGACCGGGCGTGATGTCATCACCCTGGACCTGGACAACATCCCCTCCGGGGGCACGGAGGATGTCCTGCGCCGGGTGGAGGCCCTGGGCTGCGGCTATTGCATCTATTCCACCCGTAAGCACAGCCCAGCGGCTCCCCGCCTGCGTGTTCTGCTCCCCACGGACAGGACCATGACGGCGGATGAGTATGAGCCCTGTGCCCGCAAAATGGCGGAGTACATAGGCCTGGAGCTCATGGACCCCACAACCTTTGAGGTGTCCCGCCTCATGTATTGGCCGTCCTGCTGCGCTGACAGCCAATACATCTATGTGTGGAAAGACAAGCCCCTGCTCTCTGCCAACGGCCTGCTGGCCAAATACGATGACTGGACCGACTGCACCGCCTGGCCCCAGGTGCCGGGCGCTCTAAGCCTGCCCAAGCTGGCCGTCAAGCAGGGGGACCCGGAGGGCAAGACCGGCGTGGTGGGCGCTTTCTGCCGCACCTATGACATCTACCGGGCCATGGATGAGCTCATCCCCGGCATCTATGAGCCGGTGGACAATATGCCGGGCCGCTACACCTACCTGGGCGGCTCCACCACCGGCGGCGCTGTCATCTACGACAACGGCAAATTCCTCTATTCCCACCACGCCACCGACCCGTGCAGCAACCGTCTGGTCAATGCCTTTGATATGGTCCGCCTCCACCGCTTTGGGGACAAGGACGATGAGGCCCAGCCGGGCACGCCCACCAACCGCCTGCCCTCCTACAAGGCCATGTGTGAGCTGGCCGTCCAGGACGCCGATGTGGCCGCCCTGATGAGCCAGGAGCGCTACCAGGAGGCCGTCAAGGACTTTGAGGGCGTGGAGGGCACCAACGATGAGGACCCCGCCAACTGGATGGGCAAGCTGGCTGTGAACACCCAGACGGGGCTCCCCAAATCGACCATTGATAATGTGTGGATAATCCTGGAGCATGACCCGCTCCTCAAAGGCAAGTTTGCCCTCAACCAATTTGCGGGCCGTGGTGAGGTCCTGGGGGCCCTCCCCTGGGACAGCCGCACGGAGCGCCGCTTTTGGGATGACAACGACAACCAGGGCCTCTACTGGTACATGGAGCGCTACCACCACATCACCGGCAACGGCAAGATTGACGGGGCGCTTTCCCTGCACTCCACCGCCCATGCGTTCAATGAGATACAGGACTATCTCAAGGGCCTTGTCTGGGACGGGACGCCCCGCCTGGACACCCTTTTCATCGACTACCTGGGGGCCGCTGATACCCCCTACACCAGAGCCGTGACCCGCAAGGCTTTCACCGCCGCCGTGACCCGTGCCATGGTCCCCGGCACCAAATATGACACCATGCTCATCCTCTCCGGGCCGCAAGGCCTGGGCAAAAGCACCCTGCTGGATAAGATGAGCCGGGGCTGGTTTAATGACAGCATCCGCACCTTTGAGGGCAAGGAGGCCTCCGAACTGCTCCAGGGCGTCTGGCTGGTGGAAATTGCGGAGCTGGATGCTTTCCGGCGCACGGACATTGCCCGCATCAAGCAGTTTCTTTCCCTGCGGGCGGACCGTTTCCGGGCCGCCTATGGCCGCCACGTCAAAGAGCTGCCCCGGTGCTGCGTGTTCTTCGGGACCACCAACACCTCTGACTATCTCCAAGACCGCACCGGCAACCGCCGTTTCTGGCCCGTGGACGTGGGCGTGGCCCCGGCCACAAAAAAGGTGTGGTCCGATTTGCCGGAGGAGGTTGACCAGTTATGGGCGGAGGCCGTGGTCCGCTGGAGGGCCGGGGAGCCCCTTTTCCTCAAAGGGGAGCTGGAGGACGCCGCCAAGCAAAAGCAGGAGGAGCACCGTGAGGTGAGCACCAGGGAGGGCGTCATCCTGGATTTTTTAGACCGGAAGGTCCCGGAGGACTGGCAGAGCTGGCCACTGGACCGCCGCCGCATGTTCTGGGGCGGAGCCGTGCAGGGTGAGGTCAAGCTGGTGGACCGGGACCGGGTGTGTGCCCTGGAAGTGTGGTGCGAGGCCCTGGACGGCAAGCAGCGGGACATCCGCTACTCCGACACGGCGGAAATCAACAGCATCATTGAGGCTTGCCCGAATTGGGAAAAAAGCAAGAACTCCATGCGCTTTGGCTACTGCGGAAAGCAGCGTGGTTTCCTCCGCCGGAGGGCCTTTTGACCCCGGAACATTGGGCGGAACATTGCCCGGAACATCTTAAAAACGGCGTTTCAATGTTCCGGCACATGTTCCGCTAAATGTTCCGGGCAATGTTCCGGGCTAAACCCTTGTAAACACTGGCTTTTTTGACTATGTGGAACATTGGAACATTTAATTCTATTGATTGAAAAATAGAGGAAATAGAGAGTATAAAAACTCTCTAAACCGCCTGTATGCGTATATGTACGCGCGTAATGTTCCAAATGTTCCACCCCCTCAGATTGGAGGTTGAGGAAATTGAGGGAAAGCAGTATTGAGAGTTACCTTGTCCGCAAGGTGAAAGAGCACGGCGGCCTGTGTTATAAGTTTGTTTCTCCCGGAAATCCGGGCGTCCCTGACCGCATCGTCATAACACCCACCGGCAAGACTGTCTATGTTGAGCTGAAAACAGAGATTGGGAGGCTGGCCAAGATGCAGAAATGGCAGAGGAGTGAGCTGGAGAAACGGGGGGCGGATGTCCGGGTGCTTTATGGGATGGACGCCGTGAAAGAGTTTCTGAGGGAGGTTTTTGGTGATGCAGTACATACCGCATGACTACCAGGCCTACTGCATCCAGCGGGTGGTGGAGGACCCCACGGTGGGGCTGTTTCTCCGGCCAGGGCTGGGCAAAACGGTCATCACCCTGTCTGCGGTCAATATCCTCAAATATTTCCGCTGGCAGGTGGCCAAGGTCCTGGTGGTGGCCCCCAAAAAGGTGGCGGAGGCCACCTGGAGCAAGGAGGCAGCTAAGTGGGACCACCTCCAGCATCTCCGGGTGTCCACCGTTCTGGGGAGCGCCAGCAAGCGCATCAAGGCCCTCAACACTCCGGCGGATGTCTATGTCATCAACCGTGAAAATTTTGAGTGGCTGGTGGACTACTACCAGCAGGCCTGGCCCTTTGACATGGTGGTCTTTGATGAAAGCACCAGTTTCAAAAACCCCCAGAGCAAGCGGTTTAAGGCGGCCAAGCGCATCCGCCGGTTTATTAAGAAAGTGGTGCTGCTGACCGGCACACCGTCCTCCAAGGGGCTGATTGACTTATGGGCCCAGGTGTACCTCCTGGACGGCGGGGCCCGTCTGGGGCCCACGCTTTCCGCCTACCGGGAGAGATACTTTGACCCGGACCAGCGGAGCCGGACCCAGATTTTTTCCTACAAGGCCAAGGACGGAGCGGAGAGCGCCGTGCTGGGTGCCATCTCCGACATCTGCATCTCCATGAAAGCGGAGGACTACCTGCAACTGCCGGACTTCATCCAGCATGAAATCCCCGTCATGCTGGACCCCAAGGCCAAAAAGGCCTATGACCAGTTTGAGCGGGACCTGCTGCTGGAGGTGGATGAGGACATCATCACGGCGGGCACCGCCGGGGTCCTGGTGGGCAAGCTGCTGCAATTCTGCAATGGGGCCGTGTATGGCAATGACGGCAAGGTGGTCCCGGTGCATGACTGCAAGCTGGAGGCCTACACGGAGCTGCTGGAGCAACTCAATGGGGAGCATTGCCTCACATTCTACGGCTACCAGCACGACAAGGACCGCATCCTGGAGCGCCTGGAGAAGTACAACCGGGGCCGGGCGGACAAGCTGCGGGTCCGGGTGTATAAGGGCGTAGAGGATGAGGATGCCTGGAACGCCGGAGAGGTGGATGTGCTGCTGGTGCATCCGGCCTCTTGCGCCTACGGGCTCAACCTCCAGGCCGGTGGCCGCCATGTGGTATGGTATGGCTTAAACTGGAGTTTCGAGCTGAACGACCAGGGCAACTGCCGCCTGTACCGGCAGGGCTCCCCCTACGAAAAGGTGTTTGTGCATTATCTCATTGTGCAAGGCTGTGAGGATGAGGATGTCATGGCCACCATACGGGACCGGGCAGACACCCATGAGGCTGTCATGCGGGCCCTCAAGGCCAGAATACGCAAGGTAAAGGAGAGTGTGGCATGAATAACCCAACTGTGATTTTGAACGGTGACCAGGTGTATTGTGATGAGCTCATCCGGGAAAACGCCCGGCTGACCATCCAGCATGAGGTAGACCGGCAGAAAATGGAGGCCCTGGAGCGGCAGATTGAGGACCAGGCGGCGAACATCGCCAGCCTTGAGGCCCATTCCTACGCACGGGAGGACCTGGAGGAGCTGGCCGACCTGCGGCGCACGGTGGACAAGGCCATCAAGGACCTGCACTTTGTCATGGCCGGTGGTGACCCGTGCAAGGTGTGCGCCAAGGTGTGCATGATGGGTGAGGGCAACTGCCAGCCGGTGTGGACTGGAGAGAAAACGGAGGACTGAGCACATGACCCTAAAAGAACTGTCCCAGCTTTACTACCTCAACCGGGAGATTGAGATGGACAAGCGCCGCCTCCAAGAGCTGGAGGTCAAGGCCCTGCCGGGCTCCCAGGTCCTCACCGGGATGCCTCACACTCCCGGCGTCAAGGACAAGGTGGGTGAGTATGCGGCGGAGATTGCCGATCTGAGAGGCATTATTGAGGCCAAGCACCAGCAATGCCTCTATGAGCGGAGCCGCCTGGAGCGCTACATCTCCAGCATTGATGACAGCCTCCTCCGGCAGATTTTCACCTATCGGTTTATCAATGGACTCCCCTGGCGGCAGGTGGCCGCCTGCATCGGCGGGGGGAATACCGAGGACGGATGCAGAAAAGCTGTGCAACGGTATCTGGAACGGAACTAAAGCAAGTTGTCCGTTTTGTCCGCTACATAGTGTGCTACAATGTAACTGCGGGTGTATGCCTCATCATGGTATTACCTCCTTTGAGGGTGGCGGCAGGGTGACGGAGCTGAAAACCAGACCCCTGCCGCCATTCACCTATGATTTTTCGGGCTGCTTTCCCCTGTGCGGGGAGGGCGGCCTTTTACTATGTTCTGGGGTGGTGAGTGTGGCAAAGCTGACTGACAAGCAAAAGCGGTTTGTGGATGAGTACCTGGTGGACCTCAATGCCACCGCCGCCGCAAAGCGGGCGGGGTATAGTGAAAAGAGTGCGTCCAGGATTGCGATTGAACTACTCAATAAAACTCATGTTTCCGCTGAAATCCAAAAGCGCCAGGCAAAGCTCCGGGGCAAGCTGGAAATCACCCAGGAGCGGGTGCTGGAGGAGCTGGCCGCCATCGCCTTTGCCAACGGCACCGACTTTGCAACCATCACCCACAACGGCCTGGTCCGGCTGACCCCCACCGATGAGGTGCCGGAGGAAAAGAAAAAGGCCGTTGCCTCCATCAAGGAGGGCCAATATGGCACGGAAATCAAGCTCCACGACAAGGTGAGGGCCCTGGAGCTGCTGGGCAAGCACCTGGGCGTCTTTGACACCAACAACGGCTCCGCCAATGAACAGGAAAACAACATCTTTGAGGTGATTGAGGAAAGCACCAGAGAGGAGATAGGCACGGATGAGATACCAGAAATTGAGCCCCCGGCAAAACCTGGCCATGACCTGGTGGAATAGGCCGGGCTTTGGGGACTATGACGGCATCATCTGTGACGGCTCCATCCGTTCCGGCAAGACGGTGGCCATGACGGTGGGCTTTATCATGTGGGCCATGTGTCGCTTTCAAGGTCAAAACTTTGCCTTGTGCGGCAAAACCATTGAGAGCCTGCGGCGCAATGTGACCACCAACCTGCCCACCTGGCTGGCCGGGGTGTTTTCTTTCCGGGAATACCGCACCGAAAACAAGATTGTGGTGAGCGCCGCCGGGCGCTCCAATAACTTCTACCTGTTCGGCGGGCGGGATGAAAGCAGCGCCTCCCTCATCCAGGGCATCACCCTGGCGGGCGTCCTGCTGGATGAGGTGGCCCTCATGCCCCGCTCTTTCGTGGAGCAGGCCTGTGCCCGGTGCAGCGTGGAGGGCTCCAAGCTCTGGTTTAACTGCAACCCGGAGGGGCCCAGCCATTGGTTTTATCTCACCTGGGTGCTGGAGGCAGGCAAGCGGAACATGCTGCACCTCCATTTCACCATGGATGACAACCTCAGCCTCTCCGCCGCCGTCAAGGCCAGGTATGAGAGCCTATACTCCGGCGTGTTTTATGACCGCTTTATCCGGGGCCTCTGGGTGGTGGCGGAGGGGCTGATTTACACCATGTTCAACAAGGATTACCATGTGGTGCCGGATGTGCCCCGGCCCTATGACCGCTACTACATCTCCGTGGACTATGGCACCGTAAACCCCACCAGCATGGGGCTCTGGGGCCGGGCCTCCGGGAAATGGTATCGTATGCGGGAGTATTACTTTGACAGCCGCAAAGAGGGCCGCCAGCGCACCGATGAGGAGCACTATTTTGAGCTGGAGCGCCTGGCCGGTGACTTGCCCATCCGGGCCGTCATCGTGGACCCCTCAGCGGCCAGCTTTATTGAGGCCATCCGGCGGCATGGCCGCTTTTATGTGGAAAAGGCCTCCAACGCCGTCCTGGACGGCATCCGGGATGTGGCCACCCGGCTCCAAAGCGGGGACATCTTCATCTGCTCCGGCTGCACGGACTGCATCCGGGAGTTTGGGCTCTACCGCTGGGACGAAAAGGCCCCCATGGACCGGCCCATCAAGGAAAATGACCACGCTATGGACGATGTGCGCTATTTTGTCCACAAGATTTTTGGGCCGCAACTTTTCAGCTTTTGAGGTGTGCCATGTTTGAGCAGCAGTATGTGTTGAATAAAATCGAACAATGGGCGGAGCGCCTGCCATACCGCACCTTGCGGATTGAGGTGGAGCTCCCAGGCCAGACCCTCACCCTGGAGAAAAGCAAGGCCCGGCCCATTGGATTTAACCCCCCCCCCCCCC
>ERZ809702.25-NODE-25-length-59799-cov-10.308_pt1 | contig 59799 bp, 55 predicted proteins | sample MGYA00520455_ERZ809702 | MGnify/ENA primary metagenome ERZ809702 (study PRJEB31588, sample SAMN03398776) | human gut metagenome | study: EMG produced TPA metagenomics assembly of the PRJNA231909 data set (A prospective, longitudinal analysis of the...
GAAGTTGCGGTTGAACGCCGTCATGTACTGGGCATAGCCCGTATCACCCTTGCCGAAGTAGTCATAATCACCGTTTGACATTGTTTTGTCTTCCTCAGAAGTCTGTTATTGCTTCTTCTGAAGGTATCTTACAAAAAGTGATATCCAATAAACATCCTTTCTAATTATTTTTTGAACCTCATATAATATTTTTCAAGGCTCTTGTCGCAGACATCCACAATATGCAGCCAGTCTTCCCGTGTCAGCTTGCGGAAGATGATGGGATTCACTTCAACGGTCTCTACATCTTTGCAGCGCATCAGAAAGCGCATGTCTTCAAAACGCTTGAACGGATTGGACAGAATGTTCTTCTCCACATCCTTCTTAGTGTAGCCACCCTTTTGGTAGATACTGTTGGGCTTTTCCGCAATCATCCCATGCGCCTTGCGGTCTTCATAAAAGTCAATGAAGTAATCCACCACATCCGGCAGGGCAACTCTGCCATTGCTGTCCATGTACTCATAAATTGCTTTGAGCAGGACCGGCTTATAGGAAAAGCTCATATCCATCATTTCAATGAATTTCATGAACTTATCTGCCATATTCTGCGGCGTGATGAGATCCCAGCCGTACTGCTTGGCAATGTTTCGGACACTTTCTTCGCGGAAATAGTGGAACATCCGCTTGTCGCCAAACGGGACAGAAAGATCCGGCTTGATTTTTCCATCCTTGATATAACGATCTACCGTTTCGGATTGCACATCTACCATCCGAACAAACTCAATCTGCGAGATCATATCCTTGACGCTGTTCTGCCAATTGAACAAGTCGATGATTTCGTAGTCGTCTACACCAATCGGCACATCCAGCCACGCTTCCGGCTTTTCTCCCTTGAACAGCATGTCCTGATCCAGCTTCCGCTTGTTCTCCGGGGCCAGCACATAGGCCATGGGCTGATATTTTGAAATATCCAGCACCCGATGCAGACTGTAGGGCATATTGAACATATTGGCGTTGTCCACAAAATCAATCACCAATAGGTCATCTTTTCCCGGACAGCGGCGGGTGCCTCGCCCAAGCTGCTGCATATAGATTGTTTTAGACATTGTGGGCCGTGCCATGAACAGCACTGTGGTATGAGGACTATCCCAGCCCTCATTCAGCAAGTCACAGGCACAAAGAACATTCGTAGAACCGGTTTCGTAATCTTTCAGGATCTTATCCCGGATTTCTACCCGGTCACGCCCGGAAACAGCCTCTGCTTTCACCCCATTGTCGCGCAGCAGCTTCGCAATCTCCGCCGCATGATCTACACTTGCGCAAAAAATCACAGTCTTCTTGCCATTCACGTACTTCAGATAGGTATCAACAATCAACTGATTGCGCTCCGGAATGAACAGCTTACTTTCCAGATCCTGTGAGTTATATTTGATACCATTGATCCGCACATCGGTTAGATCAATGTTGGTTTTGACCCGGATGCAGCGAATCGGCACCAGTACGCCACGCTCTATAGCAGTTTTGAGATCCATTTTGTGGGCAACGTTCTGGAACAGCTCCAGCATATCCTCGCCATCGCTGCGTTCCGGGGTAGCAGTCAGTCCCAGAATGAACTTCAGGTGGAAGTAGGTGAAGATCTTCTGATAAGTGTTGGCTGCCGCATGGTGGCATTCGTTCACGATCAGGTAGTCAAAATCCGTAGGCGAGAACTTTTCCAGGTCTTTGGAAATGCTCTGCACCGTGGCAAAAATAACAGTCTGCGAAACATCTTTCTGGCTTCCGGTATATTCCCCCCAGTGTAGCCTCTGGCCACACTTTTGCAAAAGTGTCCTTAGCCTGTGAAGCCAGCTTCAGGGCGTTGACCAGAAAGAGCGTTCGTCCGCCCACAGCTTTTGCATCCGTTGCTGCCGTGATGGTTTTTCCAACGCCGGTCGCATGGTACAGCAGCGCGATGGTTTTACCATCCTCACGCATCTTCTTCAGGTTGTCGATAGCCTCCTGCTGGTAATCCCGCAGCTCTATTGTCTGCCCCATCTGAACCGGAAGATCTGCTTCAAAAGCCTTGAACATGGGACTGCTGCCCAAAAAAGTAATCAGCTCGTCTTTAACTTTTCCGGCTGTTTTTCAAGCTGGCTGTAAATCCAACGATATACTTTCCAGTTGTCATAGACCAGGCTGTTCTGCTTCAGAATGTCATCAGCGTATTTGTTTTCGGACACCTTGCTGGGGTTGTGGTAGGTCTCGCCGTCTATCTCAATCGCAATTTTGGATTCAGGAGATTCCATCGCAAAATCGATATAGCGGTGCCGACCGTAAATATCCACGCAAGGATATTACACTTGTAGATTTTCCGTCTTTTCCGGGCCAAACGCCTCACAGAACAACTGAACAAACAGTTCTTCCGCACGGCTGTTGACACTGGTTACTTTTGATGGTTCCATGATGGCCTCCCAGTCATATCATAGCTACTTCAAACGAGTACCCCATCGCCCGCGAACATTCGCAGTTGGTTTGTTTTCTTTCAGTCTTGCCATGATTCCATCTTCTTTCTACCAAAATAAAGCAGTAATTGACACTTTTCAATTTACTATATCAAAGTATATTCTTTGCTTAATTTTCAGGCAATGTTTTTGTGAAAATTCCAACGTTTCAAGTTGTTTTCCGTACCTTTAAACAAAAAATTTCCGTTATCTTTGTGGATTGTAACAGCTTGCGCAAGCAGGGCGTCTGTCTATACAAACGCCATTTTTGCTTCGCAAAATGCTTGTTGGGAATTCCCAAACCCTTTGTGATCTGCATCGTGCCGCTGCAGGCTGCGCGTTCGTTCCGAACGTTTTTTTGATGGAGTTCATGGTTCAGTGATATATCCGCCGGGCACAGAACCGCTTAAAAGAAAAAGTGCCGACAATGATTTTGTCAGCACCCACTGTAACCTATTTACTTCTCTTTGATGTACGGTATGTTATCGATATATGCATTCAAAATATCGGTTGCGGCTTTCTTCTGCCCCGGTGTAAGACGGCTCAGCTTCCGGTTCAGCTCATCATCTGCCACATAAGATGCTGGGGCTGCGGAGTCCCGGATCAGCACATCTGCGGGAACATCCAATGCTTCAACGATCCGGATGAAAGTGTCCAGACTTGGCGCCTTCACCCCACATTCCAAATCACCCACATAGTTTACAGACAGATCTGCTTTCTCGGCCAGTTTATCCATTGTCCAGCCTTTTTTCCTGCGTTGTTCTCTGATTCGTTGGCCTAAAAGTGTTTTCATAACATCCTCGCATTCTATTGGCGTTAGTTACACACCACTAGAATAAAGGCCGTGTATTTCTTTATACACAATCATTTGGCGTTTGTTTAACTCTATTAGCGTTTGTTTCGGACAGAAAATTTTAGAGCATTTCTTTGTTTAAATCATCAATGGCCTTTTTGAACCGGGCATGCTACAATAGCAATGTTGTGCAATGCACATCAAACAAGAATAAAGGGAGCTGCCGAACGTGGATTCAATCTACCTGCTGCCCGGTGAAGAACGCTGTGTCAATTTCAGAGATTCCGATGGCATCCCAAAGGTACACTACACATATTGTTCTTTGCACGGCAGACTTTTCAACTGCACCTGCCGCTCAAAGGACGAAGCGCAGCGGTTATGTGAGGATTGGCTCTTCACGCAGGACCGCTGCTATATAAACTAAAAAAGCCACCGAGGATTCTTTCCCAAAACGGATTGGGATCGAATCCTCGGTGACTTTCGTTTTATCGGGTCTGCTGCTGTTCCTGTTCGCTCCTGTTGTCTGCAAAAAACATTTCTACGTTTTTCTGTACCTTCATCAGCTCCTGCATCCTCTCTCGTGCTTTCCGATAGCTCGGATATTCTGCTTTTTTCTTTTTCAGAAGCTCAACATATTCGATGCTCAGTTCTTTTACCTTCGGAAGTTTTTTCAGCCCAGCCTCATCGAAAGCCGCTTTGGCCGCCTTGTGCAACGCAATGCTCTCCCGATTTGCTTCCAAGAATCGCTTGCTGTATCCTGCTTTCCGATAGGCCTCATAGATGGACCTTGTTTTGGCATAGTTGATAATGTGCGCTTTCATTACCGCGATTTCTGCCATCCGCGCTTCCGCAGCTTTGATGAAGTCGCCCAGTTCGTGATAGCGCATCGTTGCAGCACGCACCTGTTCTTCCGTTTCATCCATGCTCCCGATTTTGTTTTCCTGCAGAAAAATCAGCGTCTTGGACATCTCCTTCAGGTTGTACCGCTTCGCCCATCGCGCATAGCCGTCTCCCTTTCCTTCAGCCAATTTTGCCCGAATATCCACCAACATCTGAAATTTCTGTTCCTGCACCGGATGTTTTTTCCGCGGGCAATGCTCTGCTTCTCCGGCGAGGACCGCTTTTAATTTTTCCTCACTGTATCCCGCCCCCAAAGTCCGAAACCGGATGAATCGTTTTTGCCGTACACCTTTCACCGATGTGAATTTTCCGCGCTTGACCTCATAGGCCTCACCGCTTTCATCCCGCAGAGCGCGGTTCAGCGGCAGTCCCATGAGCTTGCCGTCATCGTTGTAAACGATGGCCACCGGGTCTTCAAAGGGATAGCTTGCGCTGCGCCTGCGACAGGGACGGTGCGTTTTGGGTCTCGTCCATGGCCTGCAAAAAATCCCGCTGTTGAGCCTCGTCCAGATAGGACAGTTCCACAGCGGGATTGAAGGAGATTTTCTTTTCATCTACAAGGTCGAGCAGTTCGGGAATGAGATTTGTCAGGCGGATAAATCGATGCACCTGATTGCGACTATCTCCCGCTTCTTGCCCAACGATATCAAGTGCCTGCAACTTCATCCCAACTTGGGATGAAGTTAAATCCGACCTAGCACCTTGATTTTTTAGTGCTTCCAGCTTCATTTTGTACGCAAAAGCCCGCTCACTGGGCAGGATGTTTTCGCGCTGAAGGTTGGAATCCACCATCAATATCACGGCGGCATCGTCCGTCATTTCCCGGACGATAACAGGCAGCGTGTCCAGCCCGGCAAGCTCGGCGGTGTGCTGACGGCGGTGGCCGGAGATGATCTCATACCCGCCTTCTGGGCGGGGTCTCGCAATCAGCGGGGCCAGCACGCCGTACTGTTCTACGCTTTCCACCGTGCGCTGCATAGCCTCATCGTCCAGCACCTTGAACGGATGCTCCTTGAAGGGAAACAGCTCCTCGATGGGAATCTGCTGCACTTGCTCCCGCTTTTGCTCCTGCCGGGATTCTTCGGTGGAAAACATCTCATCGAGACCTTTCAGCGCCAAGTTTGCGTTGCTTTTCGGCATCGGCCAGCACCTCCCTCGTCAAAGATTGATAGGCCGCTGCCACCTTTCCTTTCGGGTCATGGGCAAAGATGCTCCTGCCTCCCGCGCTGATTTCCGCCGCACGGACAGAGTGCGGAATGGGCTGCTCAAACACCCGGATTTTGCTGCCGTACACCTGCCGAATCAACGCGTCGATTTCCCTGCCGTAATTGGTGCGGCTGTCGGTCATGGTCAGCAGGATGCCCTCGATTTTCAGTTTCGGGTTGATCTGCCGTCGGACCTTTTGGACGGTCTGCAAAAGCTGTTCCAGACCTTTTGCGGAAAGATACTGTGCCTGCACCGGAATCAGGGTGGTGTCCGCTGCTGCCAGCCCATGCTGATGGCAATGTCCGCAGCAAATATAAATCTGCACGCAGTGCACACAACTGGCCATAGGAGCGAAGCGACTATGGTAAGCGACCCCTGCGGGTCGGCATCCACCAGCAGCACCTTTTTGCCTTCCCGTGCAAGCCCCACGCCCAGATTTTCGCAGGTCGTGGTTTTGCCGGTTCCGCCTTTCTGATTGACGATGGCAATCGTGGTTGCTTTTTTCGACATTTTCATCACCCCCTGTTCAATAAATCATGATTGGTTTGGTTCTGGTAATAAAGCTGCATGGTCGTGGGTGCATTGTAGAGTGCAGCCAGCAGATACTGCTTCATGTTCCGGACCGGTGCGGTACTTTCCGCAAGACACTTCAGCACAAAGCGGATATGGTCTGCATTCAGCTTCATGAATCGGCTGCGCACGACCTCCGCAGGCTTGTCGTCCCCTGCCACCCGCAGCAGCTTGCGTTTGGTGGAACAGGTGTCCACAAGCAAGTCCACGATCTGGTAGATGGTGTCCTCATCGTCCGGGCAGGCCCGGAGCAGCAAGTCCACCACCCGGGAAAAGCTGCTGTCCTACCTGTCTGCCGAATCCATCCGGCAGTCCTCCCTCTCCTTTGACATTCCCTTTGACCGTCAGCAGTTGGCGGATTTTCTCTGCGTGGAGCGTGCCGCCATGTCGGTGGAGCTTTCCAAGCTGCAAAAGGAAGGGCTGCTGGTCACAAAGCGGAATCATTTTGAGCTGTTGACCCGTTGACCGTTCCATGCGCCGCCCATGGCGGTTTTGTAGGGCAATTTTCCCCTGCCGCGTGAGTATAAAAATAACGGACAACTGTTTTGGGACCATCCGCTGAGGGATGTATTGTTTTCGTCACTCGATAAATGGGAATTTTCAAATTAGTCTTTGCAAATAACCTTTGAACCTTCACCATCAATTACAATTCCCTGACGGTTGTTAATTGGGCATAGATTCAAATCTGAAAACTCAGTCATTATTTTCTCGGTAACTTTCTTAAATGGTGCTGTAAGATAATGCGGAAGAACATAGAAATCAATCAAATCAAGCCCTGCATCATCTTCTTGTGAGTAGTCCTCCGGCTTTTCATCCATTTGCTCGATATATTGGATGCTTGGAGCGCATATAATCGCACCTGCCGATTCACCAATCATCAGTTTTCCCTTTGACAATTCTTTCTTCAACAGCTCATCCGTTCCCGTTTTACGGAGCTGGTCTATAAGGAAAAAAGAATTTCCGCCGGTAAAATATATCACATCCGCATCTTCAAAAACAGACTGTATCGTTGAATAAGCCTCCGTTGAAATATCAATTTCAGTTACGATTGCTCCCAACTTTTTGAATAATTTTCGAGCCGAGCCGACATAACCGGTGTAGCCTTCACGCAGCGAAGCTGTTGGAATAAATGCGACTTTTTTATTTTCAATTTCTTCCTTTATCAGACTTCCTACACTTGAAAAGTGCGAACATAAAAACAGCTTCATCAATATTCTCCTTTATATATAAATTCCGAGTTATCCTCCTCAGTATACCACACTTTTTCCCTGCGGAAAAGATACCGCGCACAAAAGGCCTCTCCGGCAACTATCCGCACTCCGGCTCATACACTTTAACAACTATGTACCGGGAGGGATATCGTGTGCTGCTGACCTTACTGCAATTTTTCGCCACAAAATTTCTGTTTCTGGCGCTCCATCTGGAAGCGGGCAGTTTCCCCCGCCCGCTCAGCCCACAGGAGGAGATCCGGACCTTCGCCGATCTGCGGGCCGGTGATCCATCCGCCCGGGAAAAGCTCATCCGCCACAATCTGCGCTTAGTGGCGCACATCGCAAAGAAATACTATGCTCTCCCCTCTGAGCAGGACGATTTGATTTCCATCGGCACCATTGGCCTGATGAAAGCCGTGGACACCTTCGACTCCACCCGCCGGGCGCGCTTCTCCACCTATGCCAGCCGGTGCATCGAAAACGAGCTCCGGATGCACTTCCGGCGGGAGCGGAAGAACGCCCCCACCCTCTCGCTTCAGGAGACTCTTGATGCCGGAAAGGAGGACTCTGCCCTCACCCTTGCCGATGTGCTGCAGGACGGCTTCTGCATGGAGGACAGCTGCGAAAAGCAGGACGACGCCCAGCGCCTGCGCCGCCTCATCGAGGGGCTGCCCGCCCGGGAGCGGAAACTCATATTGTTAAGGTACGGTCTGGCGGGCCAGCCGCCGCTGACCCAGCTGGAAACGGCAAAGCTGCTCCAAATAAGCCGGAGTTACGTTTCCCGGCTTGAAACACACGCACTGGAGCTTTTGCGGGCCGGATGGGAGCAGCCTTAGCTTCCTCTTGCATTCCTCACCGAACTGTGGTACAATACTAAGGCACACGAATCGTGTGCCTTGTCGGACAGCGCCTGCTGCGTGGTTCGGCATACGGATGCGGGTCCTGTACGATGGAGCCGCAGTGAACCAGGTCAGGTGGGGAACCAAGCAGCCTTAAGCGGCGCGCCCCGTGCGTTTCAGTCAGCCTGCATCCGTATGCCGAGTTACGCAAGGCGGGGGTCAAACCCCGTCAGCGCTGTCCGATTTTTTATTACTGACGGGAGGGAAGCACCGATGTATCGCGCATTATACCGCAAATGGAGACCCCAGCGGTTTGAGGATGTCGTCGCACAGCGCGGCATCGTCACGGCGCTGCGTAATCAGGTAGCGTCGGGCCGCGTAGGCCACGCCTACCTGTTTACCGGCGTGCGCGGCACAGGCAAGACCACCTGCGCGAAGATCTTCGCCAAGGCGGTCAACTGCCTCCACCCCCATAACGGCGACCCCTGCGGCGAGTGCGAGATCTGCAGGGGCATCGACAACGGCAGCATCCTCGACGTGGTGGAGATGGACGCCGCGTCCAACAACGGTGTGGACGACATCCGCGACCTGCGGGATGAGACAGCCTACACCCCCAGTGCCTGTCATTATAAGGTATACATCATCGACGAGGTACACATGCTGTCCACAGCGGCCTTCAACGCCCTGCTGAAAACGCTGGAAGAGCCGCCCGCCCACGTCATCTTCATCCTCGCCACGACCGAGATCCAGAAAGTCCCCGCCACCATCCTCTCCCGCTGCCAGCGGTACGATTTCACCCGCATCGGGCCGGAAGACATCGCCCAGCGGGTCGAGTATATCGCCGGCCAAGAGGGCTTAGAGTTGACGACCGGTGGTGCAGAGCTGATCTCCCGTCTGGCCGATGGTGCCATGCGCGACGCCCTCTCGATCCTCGACACCTGCGCCGGCGTGACCGCAAAAATCGATGCTGATGTTGTCCGCCGGATGGCGGGCGTCACCGACCGGAGCTATCTGTTCCATATTTCGGATGCTCTGGAAGCGCAGGACGGCGCAGCGGCGCTGGCTCAGCTGGCCGCACTGCGGCAGCAGTCGGTGGACGTGAAGCGTCTGACGGAAGAGCTCATCGCCCACTACCGCGCCCTGATGCTGGCGGCTCTGCCCGGCGGGCAGAGCCTGCTGTCCGGTGTTTCCCCCGAAGAGGAACAGCAGTACCTCGAAAAAGGCCCTCAGCTGGGCCAGCGGGAGGCCATCCGGGCCATCCGTACGCTGGGCAGCGCCCTTGAGCATATGACCCGGGGCAGTGACCAGCGCATCGAGCTGGAACTGGCCCTCTTCACCCTCTCGGAGCTGCCGCAGGCCGCAGCTGTCCCCGTGGCGGCAACGCCTGCCCAGGCTGTCGCTCCGGCCGCACCGGCCGTCCGGCCCTTTGTTGCGGCACCGGTCCAGCCTGCGCCGCAGCCTTTCATGAGTACACCTGCTGCACCCGTGGAACCTGTAGCCGCACCGGCAGTGGAAAAGGAGCCTGCTCCCGCGCCCGCTGCAGAGCCGAAGGCCGCTGTCCCGGATATTCCAGAGTCCCCCACGCCCGCAGACGAAGAGCTTCCGCCACCGCCCGACGAGCCGCCGGTGACGGAGTCGGCCCCCCTGCCCTGGGATGAGCCGACTGCGCCGGTCACTGCGCCGGTACCGCCCGTACCGGAAGAGGAATCAGTGGAGCCCGCTGCACCGGTCTCACCGGCAGCACCTGCCCCGGAGTACACTGCCGACCCGGCTCTCAGCCGACCCCGCAAGGTGGCCGCAGAGGGCGTCAATCCCTTCGAGCAGTGGAGCGAGGTCGTCAAGCTCTTACAGGAGAAGGACCCGATGCTTCACAGCTACCTGCGCAAATCGAAGGCGTACTTCGACGGCACACGGGTGCTCATCGACGGCGGCAAGACCTTCCGGGACTTCATCCGTGTCAACAAGGACAGCCAGCGTCTCATCAAAAAGCTCATCGCGCAGGTGTCAGGCGTCGCGGTGCCGATCGGCCCCTACGAGCCCCGCACCGCCGCAAAGCACACCTCCAACGCCGAACAGTCGCTCCACGCGCTGGAAAAGCTGGGTCTGGACGTGAGCATTGAGGACAGCACGAAGAAAAAAAATAAACAATAACTTTTAAGGAGAACCAATTATGAAAGCAAGAATGCCCGCAGGCTTTGGCCGCCCCGATATGAACGCCCTGATGCGTCAGGCTCAGAAGATGCAGGATGACATGAAGGCCAAGCAGGCCGAGCTGGAAGCCGCCGAGTACACCGGCAGCGCCTCCGGCGAGATGGTCACTGTCCGCATGAACGGCAAGCACGAGATCCTTGGCATCACCATCAAGCCCGAGGCCGTTGACCCCGACGACATCGAGATGCTGGAAGACCTGGTGGCCGCTGCCGTCAACGCCACCGTCAAGCAGGTGGACGAAACCGCCGAGGCCGAGATGGGCAAGCTGACCGGCGGTCTGAACATCCCCGGCCTCTAAGCGGGAGGGATACGCATGGGTTACACCGCAGCGCCGCTGGAAAAGCTTATTGAGCAGTTCAGCCAGTTCCCGGGCATCGGCCGCAAGGGCGCGACCCGGATGGCCTATCAGGTGCTGAGTATGTCGGACGCGGACGCCGCGGCACTGGCCGAGGCCATCCAGAACGCCCACACCCGGCTCCACCGCTGCCGCGTCTGCCAGAACTACACCGAGGCCGAGCTCTGCCCCATCTGTTCCAGCGCCAAGCGGGACCGCTCCACCATCTGCGTGGTCGAGACGCCCCGCGATGTGCAGGCCTTTGAGCGCACCCGGGAGTACCACGGCCTGTATCATGTCCTCCACGGCCTCATCAGCCCCATGGACGGCATCGGTGCCGAACAGCTCTCGGTGAAGGAGCTGTTGGCCCGGCTGGGCAGCGGCGAGGTGAAAGAGGTCATCATGGCCATGAACCCCACCGTCGAGGGCGAGGCCACGGCCATGTATCTGGCAAAGCTCATCAAGCCCCTGGGCATCAAGACCACTCGTCTGGCCTACGGCCTGCCCGTGGGCGGCAGCCTCGAGTACACCGATGAGACGACGCTTTACCGCGCGCTCTCCGGCCGCGACGAGCTGTAAAGAGCAGATTTTATAGAACCTTAACGATTCTTTCAAAAATCGCTCTTGAAAATCCAGCAAAATGTGATATAATGACAAGACAAAGAAGCTGCTTTTATAAGCAGAGTGCGCCGAACGACGAGAATTTTTGCCCGTATACAGGACGGTGTGCAATGCTTATGAAACCGGCTTCTGGAGTAAAGGAAAGGAGGCGCGCTTCATGGCACCTGCCAAGGAACGTCCGGCGACAAAGACCATCGCCACAAACCGCGAGGCGCGTCACGAGTATTTCGTGCTCGAAGCGCTGGAAACGGGCGTCGAGCTGAAAGGCACCGAGGTCAAGAGCCTGCGTGCCGGCGGCGTCAACCTGAAGGACAGCTGGGTCGATATTGAGGACGGCGAGCTGCTGGTCAAGGGAATGCACATCACCCCCTACGACCACGGCAACATCTTCAATCAGGACCCTCTGCGGGTGCGGCGTCTGCTGGCCCACAAGACCGAGATCCGGCGTCTGCACCAGCAGTGCAAGCTGCAGGGCTATACTCTCGTTCCCCTTTCTCTCTACTTCAAGCATGGCCGCGTCAAGATGGAAGTCGGCCTGTGCAAGGGCAAAAAGCTCTACGACAAGCGTGCCGACGCCGCCAAGCGCGACGCCAAGCGCTCCATCGACCGGGCCGTGAAGTCCAACGGCAAATTCTGCTAAATCTCTTTCAGGCAGCATTCCTGCCCTGAGAACACCAAGCTTTCTGCGCATGGCAGCATGCGCTTTATGGGGGCGTAAAGGTTTCGACGGGGGGAGCGAGGCCTGGGCAGCGGGTAGCAGTGGGGGAACTGCTCTAAACTCCTCCAAAAAATTAACTGACAACAATAATTATCAGTTGCTCGCAGCCTGAGTGCTGCGCGTTCCGCCCACTCTTGTGTCGTGTGGGGCCGGGGCGTCCTTTAGACACAGCACCTGAACGGACCTAAGCTTTGCGGACCGGCAGGAACTCATGAAGCTACTGAAGCGTTAGCCTGACGACCGGCGTGACGCGGAGGGAATGTTGTAGATCGCCTGCACCCGGAGACACCTACGCTGAACTCTTTTCGGACATGGGTTCGACTCCCATCGCCTCCACCACACGTGAGCCAGACGGACCCTCTGTGCTCCACCAAAGGGAAGAGCCTCACCGCTTTGCAGTGAGGCTCTTCCCTTTTCATCTTATAGCATCCTTATCCCATGAAATCAAGCAGCACGTCGATGTCCTGACTGATGGCGCGGAGATAGTCAGCTCCGCCGCGCCGGCCTCTATAGTTCCGGGCGCGGCTGCTCATCTCATTCAGGAGCTCTTCCTTCCGCACCAGAACGGGGTCTCCGATCCACTCGTCTTTCTCTATAAAGGCTTCCAGCTGCTCATATTCTTTTATGATACGGACGTTGGACAGGTTCTCCGGGAGGGTACGGGCATCGAACCAGTCCGGCTGCGCGTGAAAGTCCAAAGGCGGCAGCGGGTCCAGCGGCTCATCGGCGTCCCACACATAGGGATGCCGGTCATCTTCTTCCGGCGTCTTCTTGAAGCGTCCTACCCGATTCTCGGCCTTGCCGACCGTCTCATAGTGGTTGAACAGCGCCTCAGCGTCATAGCCATAGAGCTCGTAGGCGTCCGAATAGCGGTCTGCATAGTCCTTGTACTGGAACGTCTCGACGCTCTCCGTCCCCGGGGTACGGTCAAGCCAGATGCTCACCGCCTCCGCATGGGTGGGCAGAGCTGCCATGACCGTCAGGGCCAGAACCCCCGATGTGACCGCCGCAATAAATTTTCTTCGCATGATAAAACCTCCTTTTTATGAGCGGTTCATCCCAGAATCGAGAATCTCCGCACGTCTACCTTGTTATTCTCCACGCCGGAGCAGTCCTGAAAGACTTTATGCCGTATCCGGCCCCGGATGGTGTTGCCGCTGACTTCCTTCGTGCTGGCGATGCCATAGCCGAGGGAGACGTCCAGCGTATTCCCTTTCAAGGCGCTGAGCTGATAGCAGATGCGCCGCCCGTTGTCGCCGCTCAGGGTGATGCGGCTGTTCTGGATGACCGTGCTGCCGTCGGCACGGTCATTGCCCCGGGCCAGCATGGGGTTCGCGCCCTTTTTCATATCGTGCTCTGCCATGCTGTCCGGCTGTTTCATGGTGATGTCGCAGTTGTCCACGACGGCGCGGGTCTTATCGCCTACCATACGGAAAATGGTCTCGCAATGCTCCGCACGGACGGTGCAATCCTCCATCCGGACGTCTGTGGTGCCGCTCTGCCCCAGCGTGATGAACCACACCGGGCGGTGACCGGCATCCAGCCCCTCCTGCGTCTGTGTCTCATAGAAGCTGCAGCCCGAGAGGACGACATCCCGCACCGCGCCGCCCCATCCCCAGACCGCCAGCAGCTCGTCGGCACCGGACTTATAAAATTCACAGTTCTGGAAGCGGATATTCCGGCTCTCCACCCTGTCCGTCCAGTTGCGCACCCAGATGCCGCCGGACGCGCCGGAGGTCATCTGGCGGAACACACAGCCCTCAAAACGGATATTCTCGTTGCCGCCATACAGGTCGGCGGCGCAGCGCCCCCACTCGTTGGGCTCACAGTCGAAGGTGCAGCCCACAAATTCCACATTGCGGGCGAGCATCACCCGGAGCATATAGTTGGCCTGACAGCTGTCCGCTGCCCGGAAGGTCACATTTTCCAGCCGGACGTCGTGGGCGCGGTCATCATCAGAGTCTTTCATAAGCTCCACCGCCACACGGTCCTCTCTCAGGTCAGGGTACTGAATATCACTGAGCAGGACAGCGCCGTTTCCCCGGATGGTCAGCCCGCTGGGCAGCCCGAGGCAGGAGGAGAAGCGGTAGACCGCCCCCGCCGTCAGCTCGAGAGGCCGACCGGACGCGCTGGCCTGCTGCATCGCGGCCTGCAGAGCCTGCAGGTCATCCGCGATACCGTCGCCCTTCGCCCCGAACTGTTCCGGCGTAACGCCGGTATTCACCGGACGAGCCATACCGCTCTGGGCAGCAGGCGCTGTGACCGCCTGAGCCGGGGCCGCAGCCGTCGTTTCGCTCTTCTGCCCACAGCCGCACAAAAGCAGCACCGCCATGAGGACAAAGGCCAATGCTTTTATTTTCACGTTCGAATGTTCTCCTTCTCTGCCGGGGCTTCTTATGCTTATCATACCATAAACCGCAGTCGATGTACAGCCAAAAGAGCCGCTGCCCGCAAAATGCGGCAGCGGCTCTTTTCAGCTTTTCAGTTCAGCCGGGTGTCAGCTCAGGACTGGCAGGCGGTGATGAGGCTCATCTTGTAGACCTCGTCGGCGTTGCAGCCACGGGACAGGTCGTTGATGGGAGCGTTCAGGCCCTGCAGGATGGGGCCGTAGGCAGCGTAGCCGCCCAGACGCTGTGCGATCTTATAGCCGATGTTGCCGGCCTCGATGCAGGGGAAGATGAAGGTGTTGGCCTGACCGGCGACCTTGCTGCCCTTGCACTTGACCTGTGCGACCTCGGGAGCAACGGCTGCGTCGAACTGCAGCTCGCCGTCAATAGCCAGCTCGGGGGCCATCTCCTGAGCCTTGATGACAGCGTCGTGGCTCAGAGCGACGGTGCCGCCCTTGCCGGAGCCCTTGGTGGAGAAGCTCAGGACAGCGACCTTCGGGTCGATGCCGAACAGCTTAGCGGTCTTAGCGGTCTCGACAGCCACCTCAGCCAGCTTGGCAGAAGCAGCGACCTTGACCTCGCCGGTAGCCTTATCGACGGTATCGGTGTAGTCGATGTTGACGGCGCAGTCGCCCATAGCGATGCGCTTCAGGCCCTCTTCGCCGCAGTCACGGTCCAGAATGAAGCAGGAGCTCACCAGATGAGCGCCCTTCTTGGTCTTGACCAGCTGCAGAGCGGGGCGGATGGTGTCGGCGGTGGAGTAGGTAGCGCCGCCCAGCAGGCAGTCAGCCTTGCCCATCTTGACCAGCATGGTGCCGAAGTAGTTGGACTTCTTCAGCAGAGCAGTACACTCCTCTGCGGTCTGCTTGCCCTTGCGCAGCTCGACCATGGTGTTGACCATCTCATCGAAGCCGGCGTAGTTCTCAGGGTCGATGATCTCAGCAGCGGAAATATCAAAATTGCCAGCAGCGGCAGCGGCCTTGCACTCTGCCTCGTTGCCGACCATAACGACTTTCAACACGCCCTCAGCCAGCAGCTTGCTTGCGGCCTCCAGGATACGGGGGTCATTGCCCTCGGTAAAAACGATCGTCTTGGGGTTTGCCTTCAGCTGGGCTACCAGGGGTGCAAACATATCAGCCATTGTTGATTACCTCCGAAATTACTTTGCAATTTTTCCCGGGCATCACAGATATGCCCTTCTTTTTTATTCTAGCACAGAGTCAGAAAACTTCAAGACAAATCTTGAATTTTGTGGTATATTTTAAGGAAGAAATCGCGCGATAATTTGTTAAGAAAATGTCATTTAGTTTGTGAGAGGATACCGAGCTTATGGATTGGGAAACACTGAAAAACGACTGTCTCGCCTGTCAGCGCTGTCCGCTGCACACCACCCGGCACAACGTGGTGTTCGGGCAGGGCGTGGAGAATGCCGAGGTGCTCTTCGTGGGCGAAGGCCCCGGCCAGAGCGAGGACGAGCAGGGCCTGCCCTTCGTGGGACGCAGCGGCCAGCTGCTGGACAAATACCTCTTTGCCATCGACCTCGACCGTGCCTCCAACTGCTATATCGCCAACATCGTCAAGTGCCGCCCGCCCCAGAACCGCGACCCCCTGCCCGCCGAGAGCGAAGCCTGTATGCCCTGGCTGCGGGAGCAGTTCCGTCTGCTGCGGCCTAAAATCGTCGTCTGCCTGGGCCGCATCGCCGCCCAGCGGATGATACGCGCCGACTTTTCGGTGACGAAGGAGCACGGCACCTTTATTGAGAAGAACGGCATCCTCTTCATGGGGACGTTCCACCCCGCAGCCCTGCTCCGTCAGCCCCAGAACAAGCCGGAGGCTTTCGGCGACTTTGTGGCCCTGCGGGATAAAATACACGAGGTGTGCGAGCATACCTACTGATGGGGGCTAAGCCTCTCCCCTTGGGAGAGGTGTCACCGCAGGTGACGGAGAGGGCAAGCCCGGCGAGACAGGGCCTCTGCGCAGCGATAGGCAGTTTCTTTGTCAGAGCCATATTATCGCTGCACCATGCTTCTTTGTCAGCATCCTTGCCCTCTCAGGCGCTTCGCGCCAAGGCCGGGTTGCGGCTCCCTGCGTCTGCTACGCTGTCGCTTGCATCCTGCTGGCCGCTGCCCCAACAGCGACTCCCTGCTTCCGCCGCTGGCGGCGGTCATCGCCGTTGCCCCAAAGGGGGAGCCTTTGCCATCACACTCCTCACTTTTTCCTTCACTTTTGCATAACCTAAAAACAAAAGTGAGGTGTTTGAGTATGAATGCTGTACGCAGCGATTCTGTTGATTTCTTTCTGGGCACCACCACCCCCGCCGGGTTCAAGGGCTATTTTGAGCCGCTTCGGCGGGAACCGGGGATGCAGATGTATCTCATCAAAAGCGGGCCGGGCTGCGGCAAATCGACGCTGATGAAGCGGCTGGCCATCAAGGCCGAGCAGAAGGGGGAGCCCATCCAGCGCATCCACTGCGCCAGCGACCCCGATAGTCTGGACGGCGTCATCTTTCTCGACAAGCGCGCCGCCATCGTGGACGCCACCGCACCCCATGTCATGGAGCCGGATGCCCCGGGCGCAGAGGAGCAGGTGGTGAGCCTGTACCACACCCTAGACGCCGATGCCCTCCACGCCCACGCCGACGAGGTGAAGCGGCTCTTCGCCCAGAACACTGTCCTGCGCAGCCGGGCCGCACGGTATATCGCATCTGCCGGGAGCCTGCTGCTGGACAGCCGCCGGGCTGAGGCGTGCAGTGCCAACTTCGAGAAAGTCCGCCGCTACGTCAAGCGGCTCTGCGCCCGGACTCTCCCCCGCCTGCCCGAGGGGGCCTCGGCCAGCGAAGAGCTGCGGCTGCTGTCGGCCATCACGCCGAAAGGGCCGGTCTTCTACCGCGGCACCGTACAGGCGCTGGCCGACCGGTATGTGGTCTTCCATGACGACTACGGCGCCGTCTCCCGCCTGCTTCTCGAGCTCATCCGGGCCGAGGCACTGGCCCGGGGCTACCACATCATCACCTGCCCCTGCGCCATGCACCCCGACGACAAGATAGACCATCTCTTCATCCCGGCCCTCCGGCTGGCTTTCCTCACCGACAACCGGTGGCACCCGGTGCAGCTGCCCGGCGTGCAGGCCGTCCGGTGCACCCGTTTCGTGGACCGGGAAAATCTGGCGGGCTACCGTGCCCGTCTCCGCTTCAACGAGCGGGCGGCAGCAGAGCTTTTGGAACAGGCCGCCGACCTGATGGCACAGGCCAAAGCCTGCCACGACGAGCTGGAGACTTACTACCGCGCCGCCGTGGACTTCGGCAAGGTGGACGAAGCTGCCGTCCAGTGCGCCGGGATGCTGGGGCTGGCGTAGTTTTTGGGAAAGTTTGTCGTGTGCGAATGCCTCTCCCTTTGGGAGAGGTGGCATCGCTTGCGATGACGGAGAGGGCAAGCACGCTGCCAAAAATACAGCTGTTGTGATAATATCTCTCTGACAAAGAGAGTACCTATCGCTGTGCGGCGACTCCATCGTGCCGGGCTTGCCCTCTCAGGCGCTCCCGCGCCAGCTCCCCCAAAGGGGGAGCCTTATACAAGATGATGCCATAAAAAAGGAAGTGACCCGCTATGCCTGCTTTTCGCCTGCCTGTCCGCCAGCTGGTGGAATTTTTGCTCCGCACCGGCAGCATCGACAGCCGCTTTACCGGCTTCGACCGCGCCAACGAGGGCGCACGCATCCACCGCAAGCTCCAAAAGGCCGCAGGCGAAGGCTACGCCGCCGAAGTCTTCCTCTCCGGTGAGCGGGAGGCGGCGGGCATCCCCTTCACCATCGAAGGCCGGGCCGACGGCATCTTCACCGACGAGGCGGGCGTGACGGTCATCGACGAGATAAAGACCACAGCCGTCCCCGCCGGCGACATCGCCGAGGACATGAACCCCTGCCACTGGGCGCAGGGAATGGTCTACGGGGCGCTGTATGGCCGTCAGCAGGGGCTGGAAAAGCTGGACGTCCGGCTCACCTACTACCAGATCGACACCGACGACATCCTCCGCTTCGTGCGGCATTTCACCCTTGAAGAGCTGGAAGCGTTTTTGCAGGATCTGCTCGAGCAGTACGCCCCCTGGGCGCAGCGTCAGCTGGCGTGGAGGGAGCAGCGGGGCGTGAGCCTTTCGGCGCTGGATTTCCCCTTTCCGGCCTACCGGCCCGGGCAGAGGGCGCTGGCAGGCGAAGTCTACCGCGCCTGCACTGCCGCGCCGTCCAAAAGCGGCGTCCGGCTCTTCTGTCAGGCCCCCACCGGCATCGGCAAGACCATGAGCGTCCTCTTCCCTGCTCTGCGGGCCATCGGCACCGGCTGCGGCGAGAAGCTGTTCTACCTGACGGCCCGCAACACGACTCAGTCCGCCGCCGAGGATGCCATTGCGCGGCTGCGGGCGTCTGATTCCAGGCTGGCTCTGCGCAGCGTGACCCTGACAGCCAAGGAGAAGGTTTGCCTCCACCCGGATGCCGAGGGCCATCCCGCCTGCCTGCCGGAGCTTTGCCCCTACGCAAACGGCTACTACGACCGGGTGAACACGGCCCTGAAAGCCCTTCTGGACGACGGCACCGGCCGCTTCGACCGGGCCGCGCTGGCCGACGCCGCAAAGCAGTTCACGGTCTGCCCCTTCGAGCTGGGGCTGGATCTGAGCGAGTGGTGCGACGTCATCATCGGCGACTATAACTACCTCTTCGACCCCGTAGTGCATCTGCGGCGGTTCTTCGACAGCGCGGGCGACTGGCTCTTCCTCGTGGATGAGGCCCACAATCTGCCCGAGCGGGCGCGGGCCATGTACTCGGCACGCTTCTGCAAGAGCAGCCTCACCGAGGCAAAACGCGCACTCGGGCGGGGCAAAAGCCCCCTCAAGACCGCTCTGAGCAAGGCCGACAAAGCCTTTTTAGAGGGACGGAAAGCGGTCTCGACCCTCGCGCCCCGCCGGGGCAGCACTGCCGCCGAAGAGGACGACAGCGGCCAGACCTCCCTGCCGGGATCTGCGGAGACGCCCGCCATCGAGCTGCCCGCCGCCGACTACGCTCAGGACGGCACGGTGTTCTGCAAGGAGCTTCCCTCAGCCCTGCTGGCCCCGCTGCGGGCGCTGACGGCTCCCTTGCAGGACTGGCTGGAAGAGGATCCCGACGCCGAAGCCCACGCGGCCCTGCTGGATCTCTACTTTGAGGTGCAGGACATCCTGCGGGCGTCGGAACGGTACGACGAGCATTTTGCCGCCCAGCTCACCGCCCGGGGCAGTGACCTTGAATTGCAGCTGCTCTGCCTCGACCCGTCCCCCTTCGTGGACGTAAGCCTTTCGGCAGGGCGGGCGGCGGCGCTGTTCAGCGCGACGCTGACGCCGCCGGGCTACTACCGCACCGTCCTCGGCTGTCCCGAGGCCCGGGCCGTGGCGCTGGAAAGCCCCTTCCCGGCAGAAAACCTCGGGCTCTACTGTCTGCCCTCCATCTCCACCCGCTACCGCCAGCGGGACGCCAGCATCCGGCCCATCTCGGACGCCCTCGCGGCGCTGGCGTCCAGCCGGGTGGGCAACTATCTGGCCTTCTTCCCCAGCTATGCCTATCTGCGGCAGGTGCGGGAGGACTTCACCGCCCGCTACCCGGACATCGGCACACTGGTACAGGAGAGCGGTCTGGACGACGCCGGGCGGGCGGCGTTCCTCGGGCGGTTTTCGCCCTGCCCGGAGAAGACGCTTCTCGGCTTCGGGGTCATGGGCGGCATCTTCGGCGAGGGCGTGGACCTCGCGGGCGACCGGCTCATCGGCTGCGCCATCGTGGGCGTGGGCCTGCCGCAGGTGAGTCCCCGTCAGGAGATGCTGCGCCGCTACTACGACGCCCAGAACGGGGCGGGCTTCGACTACGCCTACCGCTGGCCCGGGATGAACAAAGTCCTGCAGGCCGCCGGGCGGGTCATCCGGACGCAGGAGGATAAGGGCGTGGTGCTGCTCCTCGACGACCGCTTTGCCCAGAGCGAGTACGCCCGGCTCTTCCCGAAGCATTGGAGGCATCTGGAGTATCTGAGGGATACGAAGGAGCTGAAGAAAAAATTAGCGGAATTTTGGGGGGACGCACTGAAGCCTCTCCCTTTGGGAGAGGTGTCACCGAAGGTGACGGAGAGGGCAAGCCATTTACGATAAAGCCGCTACACAGCGATAAGCAGACCTTTTGTCAGAGCGATACTATCGTCGCGCTCCCGATTCTTTGTCAGCATCCTTGCCCTCTCAGGCTCTCCGCGCCAGCTCTCCCAAAGGGAGAGCCTTTTATATGGAAAAAGAGGCAGACTCGCATCTGCCTCTTTTTCCATGCACTTATCGCTTTGCTTTCGCCGTCTTTTTCCGCATGATGTCCCACGAGGGCATCTGGCTGCGCAGGGTGTCCCACGCCATCATCCGGACGCTCGTCCGGGTGCGCAGACCCTCGAAAGCCTCATCGAGGTACTGCATCTCAGCCACAGCATGCATCGCGTGGTCGGAGACGCAGAGACGGCCCAGCGGGGTCTTACAGAGCGCCAGGACCATGGCGTCCATCTTCCGGCGGCCGGGCGTACCGGCACGGTAGCAGTCGGTGTTCTCCTTGTCGTCCACAGGGATATGGGCGGCTTTCAGCATCTCGCAGGCCTCCCACGCGGCGTCGAGGACCAGGTCACGCTGCTCCTTCGTCGCCTTGGAGAGGTTGCCGCTGCAGGCGTAGCAGAGATAGCAGGCCGGCAGGATGAGGGCGAGGTGGCACTTGAGCCATCCGTCCATGTCGCTGACGAAGGTCAGCTTGTACTTTGCGCCCTCGAAAGCCGTCTTGACCCGGTAGCGGAAGACGCCTGAAAGGGGCGCGGTAGCCCCGCCGATGGTCATACCCACGCCGACGTGGGCGCTGACGACCTTATCCACATCCCGGTGGCCGCCGCTGCTCTGGAAGCCGAAGGCGATCTTATCCACCGGGCGCTGCATGGCCTGCATGACCTCCACGGCGTGGGGGTCGTTGCCCACGAAGACGAAGTATTCGCTCCTGTTCTGCTTGAGGATGGGCAGCACGTCGGGCAGCTGCCCGGCCTGCATCGTCACGAAAACGAGGTCGTAGCAGTCGTCCGGGGCCAGCGTGTCGATGGTGGCCACCCGGTCCACCGTGGTGCGGCACTGCGCCCAGTGGCGGATGACGAGGCCCCTTTGGTCGAGCCTCTCCTTCCACTCGCCCCGCGCCAGCATGGTGACGACATTCTTTTTGTTCTGCAGCAGACGGTGGGCCAGCTCACAGCCCTGCACACCTGCACCATAGACCAGTATCCTCATCTCTGCCTGCCTCCTTATACAGGCCCCACCCCGGGGCCGGAAGTCATCAGTGCTTCAAAAACGAGAAGAATCCCTTCTTCTCATACGGCTTTTCCTCTGCGCCGGTCACGATATAGCCCGTGTCGGCGATGGCAGCCTTCAGGGCCTCGATGTCCAGCGGCTGGGCCGAGACGATGACCGTCTCTCCCTTCGTGTGGGAGGAAGTCACCTTCTCCACCTGCACAGTCTTGCGCACCACCTCGTTGACGTGGCTCTCGCACATGCCGCACATCATGCCGTCTACTTTCAGCGTCGTCTGGACCATTGGTCAGTACCTCCTAAGGATCGTTATCCACTGGGCAGACTGCACAAGCCGCCCGTGTGGTTTTCGTCATTTTGTTAGTTTTCTCTAACTTTTTATGGGAAACAAAAGGCCGTCGGCCCCGCGCACCCCTCAGCGCCCGAGACAAAAGACCCTGTTTTTCTGTTTCCGCTTTCATCATAACACACCGGTATGGTAATTGCAAGTGCCGGTTCCTCACAGTACACGGGTGTGGTATCTTTCTCCTTGAAAAGCCTTTTGTGAAAAGTCATACTTTTCCCTTGACAATCCACCCGTTTCGTGGTATCCTATCGCAGGCCGGTCAGAAAGGCTCTTCCCGTACTGCCCTTTCCGGCCCGCATCCCGGTGCCGTCCGGCGGCGTCCCGTAACACCGCTTTTGCGATGCACCGTATTTCTCGGCACCTCAATAAAACCCGTGTGGATTTTTACAGCATAGATGTTTGCTACTTTTCGCCACACAATGGCCCGCTTCAAGCCGCCGTTGTGTGGCTTTTCTTGTGCGGAAATTTCAGGAAAGGAAGCTTTTGCCCCCATGAACGATACTTTTATGAAGACGAAGCCGGTGTTCCCGCTGCTGGTGTCGATGGCTCTGCCCAACGTCATCTCCATGCTGGTGAACTCGCTGTACAACATCGTGGACAGCCTCTTCGTGGCCCAGATCAACGAGCAGGCCATGACGGCCCTCTCCCTCGTGTTCCCCATCCAGAACTTCGTGAGCGCCGTCGCCATCGGCTTCGGCATAGGCATCAACGCCCTCGTGGCCCTTTACCGGGGCGCAGGCGACCACGACAGGGCGGACGCCGCCGCCACCCACGGCATGGCCCTCTCGGTGCTCCACGGCATCCTCTGCACGCTGGCAGCTACCGCCATCATGCCCGGCTTCCTGGCCCGGTTCACCACCGACGGCACCATCGTCTCTATGGGCGTGACCTACTCCACCATCGTCTTCCTGTTCGCTACCGTGAACATGGCCAGCCTCGCCTTTGAGAAGATCTTCCAGGCCGTGGGCCGGATGAAGCTCACCATGATCGCCCTCATCTCGGGCTGTGTCTGCAACATCCTGCTGGACCCCGTCCTCATCTTCGGCCTCGGCCCGGTGCCTGCCATGGGCATTGCCGGCGCGGCGCTGGCTACCGGCATCGGACAGGCCGCCACTCTCGTCATCTACCTCGTGGTCTACAGCACCACCGAGTCGCCCGTCCATCTGCGCCGGAAGGCCCTGCGGCCCGACCTCTCTCTCGAAGGCCGTCTCTACGCCATCGGTGTGCCTGCCATCCTGAATCTGGCCCTGCCCTCCCTGCTGGTCACCTTCCTCAACGGCCTGCTGGCGGCCTTCTCCGAAAGCTATGTGGTGGTGCTGGGCATCTACTATAAGCTCCAGACGTTCCTCTATCTGCCCGCCAACGGCATCGTGCAGGGAATGCGCCCCCTCATCGGCTACAACTACGGTGCAAAAGAGCACGCCCGGGTGGCAAAGCTCTACCAGCTCACCCTCGGCATGAGCGCCGTCATCATGGCGGCAGGCACCGTCATCTGTATGGCCGCTTCCGCGCCCCTCATCGGCCTGTTCTCCTCCAACCCCGAGACCATCGCCATCGGCCAGACCGCCCTGCGCATCATCTGCCTCGGCTTTGTGGTGTCGGCGGTGTCCACCACCTCTTCCGGCGCGCTGGAAGGTCTGGGCAAGGGTGCGGCCTCGCTGGTCATCTCCCTCTGCCGGTACGTCATCTTCATCATGCCGCTGGCGTGGCTGCTCTGCCGCCAGCTCGGCCCCACCGGCGTCTGGCACGCCTTCTGGGTCACGGAAGTGCTGTCGGCTGTCATCGCCTTTGCGGTGTATCGGAAGAGCGTTGTTAAGAAGTAACCTGCCCACAGGCGAAAGCCTCTCCCTTTGGGAGAGGTGGCTGCGGAGCAGCCGGAGAGGGCAAGCCCGTTTTCCAAGAGAATCCACACAGCGATAAGCATTGGCTTTTGTCAGAGTGATGCCATCGCCGTGCCTGCGCTTTTCCGTCAGCATCCTTGCCCTCTCAGTCACCTTCGGTGACAGCTCCCCCAGAGGGGGAGCCATTGGCAGGCCGGGTAACTTCCTACTGCCTGCTGAAAGCCCAAAATAACGCAAAAAACAGTGCCCTGCTACAGAGGGCAGCAGCTGCGGAACAATGTCCCATGTCAAGCTGTTGTGAGTCTCTGTAGCAGGGCACTACTGTTTATGATAGATTAAACTTTGTTCATTCAGACGAAGCCTGACCGGCTCGCCAGAGGCTCCCCCCTTGGGGGAGCTGTCACGCCTACGGCGTGACTGAGAGGGCTACTCTTCCGGCACCAGCGCACACACCAGCCGCACCATCCAGGGCAAAAACGGCAGCCAGAGCAGGGCGCAGCAGACGTTGAAGGCGGTGTGGGCGTTGGCGATCTGCCGGGAAATGACTTCCAGCTCCGGGCCTTTGGGGGAGATAAGCTCCACCAGCCGGACGAACCAGGGCAGCAGCACCGCCGCCAGCAGGCTCCCGCTGAGGTTGAAGCAGCTGTGGGCCAGTGCGGCGCGGGCGGCGTCCTTCCCCTGCCCGATGCAGGCCAGCAGGGCCGTGACCGTCGTGCCGATGTTGTCGCCCAGAAGGACCGGCACCGCCCCGGCAAGGCCCAGCACGCTGTGGATGCCGTCCGGCCCGGCCTGACGGGCCACGTTCTGCAGCAGCGCGATGGTGGCCGAGCTGCTCTGCACCACCATGGTCATGGAGAGGCCCAGCAGGATGCCCAGAAGCGGCGACTCCTTCACCCGGGTCATCCAGTCGAGAAAGACCGTCTGCCCGGCCAGCGGCTGCAAAGCCCGGCCCAGGATGTCGATCCCCTCGAAAAGCAGCCCGAAGGAGAACACCGCCTCTCCCACGGCCTGCCAGCGGGGCCTGCGGGCCGCGAAGTCGAGGAGGAAGCCCAGAAACAGCACCGGGTATACCAGCGTCTGGACATCGAAGGCGATGAGCTGTGCCGTCATGGTGGTGCCGATGTTGATGCCGTAGATGACGGCCACCGCCCGGGGCAGTTCCAGCAGCCCGGCGCTGACAAAGCCGATGACCATCACCGTCGCCGCCGAGCTGCTTTGGAGCACCGCCGTCACGGCCAGCCCGGTGAGGACGCCCAGCAGCGGCGTGGCCGTCAGCCGGGCCAGCAGCCGCTTCATGGCGTCGCCCGCCGCCCGCTGCAAGGCGCGGCTCATCCTGTCCATCCCGTAGAGGAACATCGCCAGCCCGCCGAACAGCGCAAGGAGCATCTCCATCCCCCGCTCCATCCGCACACCCCCTTGTCCGTCAGTGTATGAGGGGTGGACGGGCGGTATGACGGGAAGGCTTCTTCTCTGTGCGACCTCTCAGTCTCGCTTTCGCTCGACAGCTCCCCTACCGAGGGGAGTCTCTGGCGAAGAGGCGAGGCTTTCCGTCATGCCAAAGCCTCCCCTCGCTAGGGGAGGTGGCAGCGCGTTAGCGCTGACGGAGAGGTTTCTTACAGCAGCCTGTATTTTTTATAAAGGTAAAGCGCTCCGACTCAGATCACAGCTGGCTCTTGTACAGCTCCACGATCTCCTCCACGCTGGTGTCGCGGGGGTTGCCGGGACGGCAGGCGTCCGCATAAGCGGACTCGGCGAGGAACCGGATGTCCTCTTCCTTCAGGATGCCGTTCAGGTTTGCGGGGATGCCCACGTCAGCGCTCAGCTGCTTGACAGCGGCGATGGTGGCATCTGCGGCCTCGGCGTCGTTCATCTCGTCGATGCCCTTCACGCCCATAGCCTTGCCGACGGCACGATAGCGCTCACCGGCGACGGTCTTGTTGTACTCCAGACCGACGGGCAGCAGGATAGCGCAGGCCACGCCGTGGGGAGTGTCATACAGAGCGGACAGGCCGTGTGCCATGGAGTGGACGATGCCCAGACCCACGTTGGAGAAGCCCATGCCGGCGATGTACTGGCCCAGAGCCATGCCCTCGCGGCCTTCCGGAGTGTTCTGGACAGCGCCGCGCAGGTTCTCACTGATGAGCTTGATGGCTTCCAGATGGAACATATCGGAGATGGTGCAGTGGCCCTTGGTGATGTAGCCCTCGATGGCGTGGGTCAGAGCATCCATACCGGTGGCGGCAGTCAGACCCTTGGGCATGGAGGCCATCATATCGGGGTCTACCACAGCGATCTCGGGGATGTCGTTGGTATCGACGCAGACGAACTTGCGCTTCTTCTCGACATCGGTGATGACGTAGTTGATGGTGACTTCAGCGGCAGTACCGGCGGTGGTGGGGACAGCGATGGTAAAGACGGCGTGCTTCTTGGTGGGAGCGACGCCTTCCAGAGAGCGCACATCGGCGAACTCGGGGTTGTTGATGATGATGCCGATGGCCTTTGCGGTGTCCATGGAAGAGCCGCCGCCGATGGTCACGATGCAGTCAGCCTCTGCGGCCTTGAAAGCGGCCACGCCGTCCTGCACATTGGCGATGGTGGGGTTGGGCTTGATCTCACTGTAGACGGTGTAGGCGAAGTTTGCAGCGTCCAGCAGGTCGGTGACCTTCTTGGTGACGCCGAACTTGAGAAGGTCGGGGTCAGAGCAGACGAAAGCCTTCTTGTAGCCGCGGGCGGTCAGCTCGGGAACGATGTTCTCGATAGCGCCGTGGCCATGATAAGAAATAGTATTCAGAACGATACGATCAGCCATTGGTAAAACCTCCTGATTTTGCGCCCCGCCGGGCGGCGGGTACGACTCTCTATGCTTTTACTTTACCACTTTGTTAAAATCCGTTCAATACCCCTTTCTTATGATTTATCTAAACTTTCTATGTGATTATATAAAGATGGTGTACGAATGTTTAATTTTTGAGCAACAGCTTTTAACGAAACGTTATTTAATCCTTTTTCATCTGCTAAGTCTGATGTTGCTTTTATTACTGCTTCTTTAGTGGTTTTCATAGTTATGCACCTCATTCAAAATATCATACAAACACAATTCTAGCTAATTGAATTAGTGTAGTCAATAACACAATTAGAAAATTATGATTATTTATTGACTTTCCTACAAAAACATTTTAAAATACTAATTGAATTAGTTAAATAACTATTTGAAGTAGTATTTTGAGGAGTGATTATATGTGTACAAGATTTGTTTACAATGGTATAGATAAAATTGTTGGTTTTAATTTTGATATTGACCTTTCTGTATGGGATCATACTGTAATTACCGAAGAAAATAGATTTTATATTGGTATTAAAATGCCTGACGGTATGTATCATTCATTTCATGGGATAAATAAAAATGGTAATGTAGGAACACTTCTTTATGTTCATGGTAATGAAAATGCAAGGTATATAGAAAGCGAGGATTGTATTACAATATCTGAATTAACAGAAAAATTCATTAAGGCAGAGATTTCTTTTGATAAAGCCTTGGACATTGTTAAAAAGAAAAAAATTATTTATGCACCAGATGCTACTATGCAAGCTATGCTTTCTGATAAAAAAGGACGAGTTTTAATTATTGAACCCGGAATTGGGTATAGATATGAACAAGAAAATTTTTCACTTATTACAAATTATTCTATTCTAAAACCAGATATAACAAAGCCGTACATTGTTTCTGGGGATACAAGATACGAAGTGGCTAAAGAGTTATTGGCAGGATATGATAAAGATTTTTCAGTAAATGACGCATTTAAAGTATTAAAATCTGTTTCTCAAAAAGACTTGTGGGCAACTAGGGTTTCATTTGTATATTCTACAGAAAAAAATAAAGTTTATTATGTCTTGAACAATGATTTTAGTAATGTATTTGAATTTCAGTTTTAATACTAATGAATTTATAAATTTGCAATTATGATAAGAAAGGTTATTATGATAGGACTAAAAAAGCAAGATATAAAAGCATTGAAAGTAACTGCTGTGGAAAGTTTTAGGAATAATCTTATACGATTATGCACTACCTAACAGCATTTTATCAACAACTAAATATTTTACAATATTAAAAGTTCGTACAGACGGTATATTTTGTACGGACTTTTTTCTTGTTCTTCTTTTTGTATTTTCCAAAGATATAGACGGTATCTCCGTTTATATATTTCAGCGTATGCGGAAAGGAGGTGAGATTATGAACCCATCTTCTTTCGAGCATATCGTTAGAATACAGTTTAATGCTTTGATGATGACTGTTATTAAATGCACAGTAAAAAACAGAAACAGACAGTTTGCAAGATGTTCTAAGCGTGAAGTTTTATTCTGTGAATTATCAGATACGAAAAATGTTGAATGTGTAACTAAGGATAACTATTCTTGTGATTACATTTCGTTTGAAGTCTTGAATTTTACAATTCAAATATCAAATGAGAAACTTGCTGTTGCTTTATATAAGTTATCGAATAAAGAGCGTGATGTAATTCTATTACGCTATTTTCAAAGTATGAGCGACCAAGAAATAGCCGAATTATATCATGTATCACGTTCTGCTATTTATCGCAGAAGAAGTAACGGATTGAAGAAACTAAAAACAGTATTGAAAGAAAGGAATTGAACCAATGAAAAAAGAATATGGCTACCCTACATTAAAAGTAATATGTCAAGCGTCTGCTGGAAATGAAACTGCCATAAGAGAGATTTTGAAGTTTTATGACGCTTATATATGTAAATTATGCTTGCGTCCGTTTTACCACTCTGAAAGTGGTAAAATCATTATGCAGGTTGATGAAGAATTAAAAGGTCAAATCCATACAGAAATGATGAAAGCAATCTTGAAATTTGAAATCAGAGTAAAATAATCATACTACATGAATGAAAAACGGGAGATACACAGATATTTGTGCTATCTCCCATGTTGTTTTTGTGTCATATCAAGGCTCATTCAATCGTGGTAAATTCGTGGTAAAATGAATAGTTTTCTATACTTCAAAATGTTTGAAAGTATAGTGTTTATGCGGATAATCAAAAATCAGATATAAAATTTATACTAAATTTTTATGCTTTTTTGAGTTTTTGCAGAGAAAGCGGACAAAATCAGAAGTTTGTTGACAGCAAAGCGCCCTCCGGCGGGGGCCGAAGGGCGCTTTGGATCATTCTTTACTTTCCTGCGCCCTCGCCCGCGAAGAACTCCTTCGTGAGCTTTGCCACCGTGCCGGACAGCAGGAGCAGGGCCATGAGGTTCGGGATGCTCATCAGTCCGTTGAAGGTGTCGGCGATGCTCCACAGCAGGCCCAGATCGACCGTCGCGCCCAGAATGGACACGAAGGAGTAGACCACGAGGAAGGGGCCGACCACCTTGTCGGTGTGGAACAGGAACTCGATGCACCGGGAGCCGTAGAGGCCCCAGCCGATGATGGTGGAGAATGCAAAGCTGCAGAGCGCCACCGCCGTAAAGAGGGACGACCAGCCGCCGTAGGTGGCCGTGAAGCCGGAGATGGTCAGCTCTGCGCCTGCCGCACTGCCATAGCCCACCGGCACGCCGCTGCACAGGATGACCATGGCGGTCAGGGTGCAGATGACGATGGTATCGGCGAAGACCTCGAAGATGCCGAACATCCCCTGCTTGACCGGCTTGCGGGTGTCGGCGCAGGCATGAGCGATGGAGCCGGTGCCGAGGCCGGCCTCATTGGAGAAGATGCCGCGGGAGACGCCCTTCTGCATACTGAGGAAGATGCTGCCGATGGCACCGCCGGTGAAGGCCTGCGGGTCAAATGCACCGCCGACGATGGAGGCCAGCACCGCCGGGAAGCGCCGGTAGTTGATGACCACGACCCCCAGCGCCAGCACCACATAGAACAGCGCCATGAACGGCACCAGCTTTTCGGTGACACTGCCGATGCGCTTGACGCCGCCCAGCAGCACCATGGCCACCATCATAGCCGCCACCACACCCACGACGAGGTTGACCGTGGGCAGGATGCTGCTCAGGCTGCTGCCGTAGGCCAGCAGGGCCGAGTCGATGGCTGTGACGATGGTGTTGACCTGGGTGGCGTTGCCGGTGCCGAAGACCGTCAGCACGCCGAACAGCGAGTACAGCACCGCGAGGAACTGCCACCGGCTGCCGAGGCCGTTTTTAATATAGTACATGGGGCCGCCCACCAGCTCGCCGTTTTTGTTCCGCTCGCGGAAATGCACGGCCAGCGTCACTTCGGAAAATTTGGTACACATGCCCAGCAGAGCCGAGCACCACATCCAGAACACCGCACCCGGCCCGCCGATGGCGATCGCGCCCGCCACGCCGGCGATGTTGCCGGTGCCGACGGTAGCGGCCAGCGCCGTACACACTGCCTGGAACGGAGTCATCGCACCGTCGGAGGCATCCTTTTTGCGGAAGATGCGGCCAATGGTCGTTTTGACGGCATAGGGGAATTTCCGGAGCTGCAAAAAGCCTGTCCGCACACTGAGCAGCAGGCCCACGCCGATGATGCAGACCATCGCCGGGATGCCCCAGATAAAGCTGTTGACCGCCTGATTGACGGCCGTGATGGTTTCGAGCATACTTTTAAGCCTTTCTTTTTCACTTTGACACAACGAAAATTATTTTATCGTATTTTAAGCGGTCTGTCAATTTACTTTGAACGTGAGATCTGCACGTCCCGGCTGAAAGTGTTAAAATAGCTTCCCCTTTGTTTTCTCTGTTTCTTTGCCGCTTTTTTGCCCGCCAAAGCCCTACACAAACCGCGCGGGTTGTGCTATGATAAGGGTGAAATTTCGGTTTGGCACTGCCAACCGCAAGGAGATGTCATAGATGTCTGAAACATCTGCTCTGATGGATACGCTGCGGCAGGAAGGGGTCTCCCCCGACCTGCTGCGCGCTGTGGAAGAATACCGTACCGCTCACCCGCTGGCGGAGGCTCTGCGCCCCCGCATCCCCTCCCCTGCCTTCGTCTACTACGGCAGAGAGGTGTGGGAGCAGGCGCTGGCCGCCCTGCTCTGCGGCGAAAACCTGCTGCTGGCGGGCGGCAAGGCCACCGGCAAGAACGTGCTGGCCGAAAACCTCGCCGCCGCCTTCGGACGCCCCGCGTGGGACATCTCGTTCCACGTCAATATGGACGCGGCGTCCCTCATCGGCATGGACACCTTTGAGGGCGGACAGGTCAAGTTCCGCCCCGGCCCGGTCTACCGCTGCGCCCAGAGCGGCGGCTTCGGCGTTCTGGACGAGATCAACATGGCCAAAAACGAGGCGCTGGCCGTCCTGCACGCGGTGCTGGACTTCCGCCGCGCCATCGATGTGCCGGGCTACGAGCGCATCCCGCTGGCCGAGGAGACCCGCTTCATCGCCACCATGAACTACGGCTACGCCGGTACCCGTGAGCTGAACGAGGCCCTCACCTCCCGCTTCGTGGTCATCCAGATGCCCACCATCACCGAGGAGAACCTCGAAAAGCTCCTGCGCACCCAGTTCCCCGATCTGAACAGCAGGTACGTCAGGCAGTTCGCCCTGCTCTTCCTCGATTTGCAGAAAAAGTGCGACAGCGCGGAGATCTCCACCAAAGCGCTCGACCTGCGCGGTATGCTGGACGCCCTGCGCCTGATGCGCCGGGGCGTCGCTGCCGGGGCTGCGCTGGACATGGGCATCACCAACAAAGCCTTCGACTCCTACGAACAGGGCCTCATCCGGGACGCCATTGCCGCCCGCATCCCGGCCCAGCTCACCGCCGCAAAGCTCTTCGATTAAAAAAAGGGGCGTTTTTATGGAAGCGCAGAGCTACACCGCCGAAGAGCGGCGGGCCGCCAATCAGGTGTGGGCAGCGGCAGGAGCCTACGGCTTCGAGCCGCTGTTCCTCGCCCGGAACACCGACGGCACCATTGATTTTTACATGAACTGCGTCGTGGGGCTGGTCCATAAATACTACGGCGACGAGCTGGTGCGCAGCCTCTTTGACGCATGGGAGGGCGACATCCGGCAGGCCATGCTGGACGATCTGACCTGGCTCTACCTCGAGAGCGTGGTCTACGCGCTGGAACTGCCCCGCCGCCCGGTGCTTTCGGCCCTCCGCCGCGCCCATGCGGACTACTTTTTCGGCATCCAGTACAAGCTCTCGCGGCAGGAATGGATGGCGAAGAACCAGCTGGTCTACTCCATGCAGGCCGCGCGCTGGCGGGCTGTGCAGGGGCGCACGCCGCCGGTCATGACTCCCTACGAAAAGGATCTCGACGCCGCCCTCAGTCCTGAGACGCCCCCGAAGCCGGACGAGCTGAAAGCCTCACTGCTGGCCGTCTACGCCAAATTCGAGCTGTTCAACGGCACGGTGCATCAGAAGGCCGGGCTGCATCTCCATCTGGACGGCCTGCTGGCGTCCCTCATGACCCGCACCATGCCCACCCAGATGATAAAGACCGACCGGGTCACGGTGGAGCATTCCGGCTCGGTGGACGCCTCCGGCGGCGGCATCCATGCCGACAAGCGGCTGGCCCACATCACCCTGCGCCAGCGCGCCGAGGAAGACCGCGCCTACATCGAAAGCTGCTTTGGCCGGTCGCTCTACCCGCCCGAACGGCTGCGGAAGGCCGAGCAGGAGCTTTGCACCGGAGAGCATCTGGGCTGTCACCTCTGGTTTGCCTCCGGCGTCCCCAGCCCGGAGCAGGCCCCTACCCCCGAGGCAAAGCACCTGGCCGAACAGGCTCAGCTTCAGGCTGAGCGGAACCGGGCGTACGATTCGAAAAATCTCGAGCTTCACCGCAGCGTCGTGCTGCGGCTGACCGAACAGATACGGAACTGCATCCTCGTCCACCAGCAGCCCAACGCCCGGGTCGCCCGCAGCGGCAGCCTCGACCCGGAGCGGGTCTGGCGCACCGTCATGGACGACGACCGGGTGTTCCGCTGTGCCGAGGAAGAGAACCACCCGTCCTTCACCGTTGACCTTCTGCTGGACGCTTCGGCTTCCCGTCTCCACTGTCAGGAGGTCATCGCGGCGCAGGGGTCTATCCTCGCCCAGAGCCTCGCGGCCTGCGGCATCCCGGTGCGGGTGAGCTGCTTTTCCAGCCTGCGGGGCTACACCGTCCTGCGGGTGCTCAAGGGCTTCAAGGAGAAGAGCTTACAGGGCATCTGCCAATATTTCGCCTCGGGCTGGAACCGGGACGGTCTGGCTCTGCGGGCAGCAGGCGACCTCATCGGCTTCGACCCCGGCCCCGCCGCGCGGCATCTGCTCATTCTCCTGACGGACGCTTCCCCCAACGACAGCCGCCGCATCCCGCCCTCCCCCGATGACCCGCTGGGCCGCGACTACGGCGGCAGCGCGGGCGTGGAGGACGCCGCCGCCGAGGTCCGGGCGCTGCAGCGGAAGGGTCTGCGGGTCTCCGCCGTCTTTATGGGCGAAGACGCCAGCGCTGCCGACGCCTCCCGCATCTACGGCAAGAACATGGCCCGCATCCGTGGCATGGACCAGCTGGCCCGGGCCGCAGGCCGACTCATCCAGAACGAGATACGGGAGCTGGGCGACTGAATCATAATAATGTACGGGACCGCTGTGCAGTTGTATCTGCTGCCAGCGGCCCCGTATTTTTGTTGTCTTTCACAACCATCTTGTTTTGCTTTGTGGAAAAGTCAAAAAGTTTTTTGGTTTATTTACAAACTTATAGTTGTATTCTGGCGCAATTTATGATATACTACAACCAACGAAGGGCCGCACACCTACACATCACCCCGCGCCCACAGGAAGGAGAACCGCTATGGATGCCGCACGTTATTTTGAAGAGATGCATCTTGCCATGTCCAGCCAGAAGCCCGAGTACCGCCTTGTGCTCAGCGTCAAGGTCCAAGACCTCGGAGGCGCAGACGCTTATCTCGAGCTGCGGCAGGAGCCGGTCAGCGGCAAGGCCCGGGTGTTCTATTCCACGATGGGACGTCAGAAGCTGAACTTCCAGCTCGTCCGCAAAGGGTGGCAGAGCTGCCACAACGCCTCGGGCGAGCTGACGGGGCGCTTCCCCGCCACCGCCGACGGTCTGCTGGCCCAGACGGATTTCTCTGCCTTTGTCCGGGACGACGCCCTCGACAGCGGCCGGATGGCGCGCATTCTGGATGTTCTGGCCCATACTGCCGGTGGTTGTGGAACGGTCTCCCCCTCTGCTGCCCGGGAGGGTGCGCTCATCACGGTGGAGCGGTTCGTGGGCCGTCCCGCCCATTGGAGCTATTGGAGCACCCGCGCCGCAGAACAGCTGAACATCGCGGCCATCCTCTGCTGGCTGGGCGACTACCTCGCCGGGGCCGAGCGCCGCACCCTGCAGAGCTGCCCGGAGGCCATGCAGCTTGCCGCCGCATGGCAGGCCGCGCTTTTCGCTCCCCTGCCCCAGACGGCTCAGCGGCCTCAGCCTGTACAGTCCCGGCCCGCCCGCCGTGCGCCCGCCGTCGAGAACAAGCGCTGGCAGAGCATCCTCGCCGTGCTGGCGACGGTGTAAAAAAGCTTCCCACGAAGGGAAGCCTTTACAGTCATAACTTTTACTTCCACCCCCGCGCCGAGGGGTCGAGCATCTCGGCGGCAGAGTAGATGAGGGCATTGCAGATGGCCGCAGCGACATTGCTGCCGCCCTTGCGGCCCATCGCCACGATGGCCGGTACATCATGCTTTTCGCAGACGGCGAAGAGCCGCTCCTTGCTCTCCACCACGTTCACAAAGCCCACCGGCACGCCGATGACCAGTGCGGGCCGCAGGCCGCTTTCGATTTGTTCTGCAATCGTCAGCAGAGCCGTGGGCGCGTTGCCGACGGCGAGGATGGCCCCGGGATGCTCCTGCGCTGCCTTTTTCATTGCTGCGACGGCCCGGGTGGTGCCAGCCTCTTTTGCGGCGGCGGCCACCTCGGGGTCAGCCATATAACAGCAGGCCGTGCCGCCCAGCTTCGCCAGACCGGGCTTGGTGATGCCGGCCAGCGCCATATTTGTATCGGTCACGATGACGGCCCCGGCGTGGAGGGCCTTGACGGCCTGCTCCACCGCGCGGGGGGTGAAGTGGAGATTCCGCGCATAGTCGAAGTCGGCGGTGGTGTGGATGACCCGCTTGACCACGGCTTCGTGCTCGGGCGGCGGGGTCAGGCCCATCATTTCCAGCTCTTCGGTGATGATGTGGAAGCTCGTCCGCTCGATGTCGGCAGGTAAATGATGCTGCGGCGTCAATATTCTATCCCCTTTCGTGCTTTTATCCCCTTCTGGTAGGGGTGGCGGCGGCATTTCATCTCGGTGGAGTAGTCGGCAGCGTCCAGCATCCACTGGGGCGGCGTGTGGGCCGTCAGGACGCACTCACATCCGGCAGGCCGTTCCAGAACGGCCTTTTTTAATAGATCGACGTCCACCATATCCAGCTCTTCGGCGCTCCCGGCTTCGTCCAGTATCAGCAGGTCGGCAGGCTGTGCTATGGCGGCGGCGAGATTCCGGTTTTGCAGTTCCCGGGTCGCGGCCTTTTCCTCCGGCGTCATCTGAAAGACGAATTTCTGCCCGGCCTTGCCCCGGTAGATCTCCGCGCCAAGCTGGGCCAGAAGCGGGATCTCGCCGCTGTTCCCGCCCTTCAAAAACTGGAGGATGACCACCCGCTTCCCGGACCCCAGCGCACGGAGCGCAAGACCCATAGCGGCGGTGGTCTTTCCCTTTCCGTCGCCCCAGTACAGATGCAAAAGTCCCTGTTCCATTCAGCGCCTCTCCATTCCCATCGCGGCATACACCGCGTCCATATCCAGTGCTCCGCGCACGCCGTCGGCCAGGATGTCGAACTGCTGGCGGCGGTACTCTTCCATCGGGATGAGGGCCGCGTCGGAGGGGTCGATGCCCTTCCGGCGGCAGAGCCAGCCCGCCAGCGCCTCGGTCAGCGTGCCAGTGTCGAACAGGCCGTGGAGGTAGGTGCCGAACACATTGCCCTGCACACAGCCTTCCCGGCCTCTGTCGGGGTAGTGGGCGAAGGGTTCGCCCTCAGCCTCGGTCACGCCGGTGTGTATCTCGTAGCCTTCCAGCTCTGCGCCCGCAAAGGGGGCGGCGGCGACGGTCGCTTTGACCTGTGCGCGGCGCTTCTGCTCGCTGAACACGGTCCGGGTGGGCAACAGACCCAGCCCCCGCAGAGTCTGCTGCCGGCCGCTCTCGCTGCCGGTGGGGTCGTCGAGGGTCTGGCCCAGCATCTGGTAGCCGCCGCAGACGCCCAGCACCGGCGTGCCTTTCGCGGCCAGCTTGAGCAGAGCCGTTTCCAGCCCGCACTGCCGCAGCCAGAGCAGGTCGTCCACCGTGTTTTTCGTCCCCGGCAGCAGGATGAGGTCGGGTGCGCCCAGTTCGTGGGCGTTCGAAACATACCGCACGCCCAGCAGCGGGTGCTGTTCCAGCGGCATGAAGTCCGTAAAATTGGACAGATGCGGCAGACGGATGATCGCCGCGTCCAGCGGCTTTTTGCCGTCCCGCATCTCGAGGCGCTGGCTCAGGGAGTCCTCGTCCTCGATGTCCACCTTCAGGTACGGTACGACGCCCACCACGGGCAGATGGGTCTTTTCTTCCAGCATCGAAAGGCCAGGGCGCAGAATTTCTACGTCTCCACGGAATTTATTGATGACGAGCCCCTTGATGCGCCGGCGTTCTTTTTCTTCCAGCAGCTCCACCGTGCCGTAGAGCTGGGCGAACACGCCGCCCCGGTCGATGTCGCCCACCAGAAGCACCGGCGCGTCCACCATCTCGGCGAGGCCCATGTTCACGATGTCCTCGCTCTTGAGGTTGATCTCCGCCGGGCTGCCCGCGCCCTCGATGACGATGACGTCAGCCTCCTCGGCGAGGCTGTCATATGCCTTCAGGATGTCCGGCACCAGCTGCCGTTTCGTGCGGAAATACTCCGACGCTTTCATCTGGCCCCGCACCTCGCCGTTGACGATGACCTGACTGCCCACGTCGCTGCTGGGCTTCAGGAGGATGGGGTTCATCCGCACGTCCGGCTCGACGCCGGCGGCCTGCGCCTGCACCACCTGCGCCCGGCCCATCTCGAGGCCGTCTTTGGTGACGAAGCTGTTCAGAGCCATGTTCTGGCTCTTGAACGGCACGGCGCGCAGGCCGTCCTGCGCAAAAATGCGGCAGAGCGCCGCGCAGAGCAGGCTTTTGCCTGCACCGCTCATCGTACCCTGCACCATGATGCATTTTGCCCTGCTCATCCCAGCACCTCTTTCATAAGTTCCAGCAGCCGGGCGTTCTCGGGGGCCGTGCGCACCGCCGTGCGGTACCACTCCGGCCCGAGGCCCGGATAATTCGCGCAGCTGCGCACCTGTGTTCCCAGCGGGCGAAGCCTCTCGTTCAGGTCGGCGGGCGCGCGGAAGAGCAGATAGTTCGCCTTTCCATCGATGACCCGCAGGCCCAGCGCCCGCAGGCCCGCCGTCAGAACGGGCCGCTGCTGGGCGATGAGCGCGCGCACCTCGTCCACATAAGCGGTTTCTTTCAGGGCCGCGACGCCTGCCGCCTGCGCCAGACTGGACACGGCCCACGGCTGGCCCGCTGTCTGCATTTTTTCCAGAAGCGCTTCGTCGCCGCAGAGGCAGTAACCCAGCCGGACGCCGGCCATGCCGTAGAGCTTGGTGAAAGCTTTCAGGATGACGAGGTTCCCACTTTCCAGCAGAGGCTTCGCGGTCCACCCGTCGGCGTCGGGCAGAAAGTCCAGAAAGCACTCATCTACGGCTAAAATCGTGTGGCACTCCCCGCACCGGCGCAGCAGCTTTTTCACCAGTTCGGGTGAGGCCAGCTGCCCCGTCGGGTTGTTCGGCTGGCAGAGGAACACCAGGTCGATGCTCTCGTCCACGGCGTCCACGAGGGCGTCCGTCGGGGCGAAATCATTCGTTTCATCGAGGAAGAAGCGTTTCACTTCGCACCCCACCGTATCCAATGCAGAGGCGTACTCGGCAAAAGTCGGGGCTGTCACCAGCGCCTTATGGGGCTTTACGGCCCAGACCAGCCGGAAGATGAGGTCCGCCGCGCCGTTGCCGCAGAGGATATGCTCCTGCGGCACACCCTCGGCCCGGCTCAGCGCCGCCCGCAGGGTACGGCAGAGGGGGTCGGGGTAGCGGTCGGCCAGAGGCAGAGCGTCCCGGATGGCCTGCGCCACCCCTTCGGGCAGACCGAGTGGGCTGACGTTCGCCGAAAAGTCCAGCGCGTCCCGGCCAAAGCGTTCGCGGTAGCCCATCCAGTCACCGCCGTGGACCAGTTGTTTCATCCCAAGAACCCCCGTATCGCACATCCCCACGCCAGCGCAAACCCGCTGGCTACATACATCATCCGATCTGCCCGCAGAATATCCTCCGGCTCGATGGGCCGCAGCGGGTCGCCGATGGTGGGCTTCGGATAATATTCCCCGAAATAATAGGCCGGCCCGGCCAGCTGGACGCCCAGCGCGCCCGCACAGGCGCTCTCAGTCTGGGCGCTGTTGGGGCTGGCGTGATTGCGGCGGTCCCGCCGCCAGATACGCCACGCGCCCTTGGCGTCATTGCGGGTGAACGCCGCCGCCATGATCCAGAGCAGCGCCGCCAGACGGCTCGGGATATAGTTTGCCACATCGTCCAGCTTTGCCGCCGCACGGCCAAAGTAGAGATATTTTTCGTTTTTGTAGCCCAGCATACTGTCCATGGTGTTGATGGCCTTGTAGGTCAGGGCCAGCGGCGCACCGCCCAGCAGCATATAAAGCAAAGGCGCAATGACGCCGTCGCTGGCGTTCTCGGCCACCGTCTCCACCGCCGCCTTGGTCACGCCCTCGGCGGTCAAAGCTTCCGTGTCGCGGCCCACGATGCGGCTCACGGCCTTCCGGGCAGCGGGCAGGTCACCCTTTTTCAGTTGGACATAGACATTGGTGCTTTCCTGCACCAGCCCCTTTGCCGCCAGCGCCTGCCCGCACCAGAACATCTGCACGGCAAGCCCCAGTAGGGGGTGAAGCATCGCCGCGCCCCAGCAGACAAGGCCCGTGAACAGCAGCGTCCCCACCGGCAGGCAGAACGCCAGCACCGCGCCGCCCAGCAGTTCGCCCTGAGGCGTTTGGGGCAGGCGGGAGCGGAGGAATTTTTCCAGCCGGGAGATGGCTTTGCCCATGTACACCACCGGGTGGGGCAGCCATGCCGGGTCGCCGAAAATGGCATCCAGCACGAAGCCTCCCAGCACAGCCCAGTCTGTCATCATACGCCGGCCTCCGCGTCTTTCGTGTACTGCACGGTCTTCACGAGGCGGAGCTGGCGCTTCTCGGCCCAGTCGGCGGCGTCCAGCACATAGCCGCCCGCGTTGGGGCCGCACCACGCATAATAATCGCGCCTGGGCAGGGCGTACCGCTCCATGGCCGCCATCTGGGTGCCGCCGTGAGCCAGGATGACCAGCAGCTCTTCGCCGTCGGCCAGCGCCTTGTCCACCAGAGCAGAGAAGGCATTGCAGATGCGGTTCGAGAAGTCGTCCTTCCGCTCACCGTCGGGGCATTTGCTCTCGCAGTTGGCCTGCACCCACGCCTGATAATCGGCGTCGTGTTCCATCTCGACGTAGTTTTTGCCCTCGAAGCTGCCGAAGCACATCTCCTGCAGGTCCTTCACGGCCACAAGCTCTGCCTCCGGGAAGAGCACCCGGGCCGTCTGGGCCGTCCGCTGCAGCGGAGTGATATAGACCACCTTCGGGTCGATGTCGGCCCGGCGCAGCTGGCTCAGGCCCTCCGCCGAGAGCGGGATGTCGCGCTGGCCCTGATAGCGCTTCTGGGCGTTGTATTCGGTCAGGCCGTGACGCAGCAGATAGATCAACATTGGGGTAATTCTCCTTTCAATACCGTCGGGATGCCGCAGAACATCTGCACCACGCAGTCGGCGCGCTCTGCCAGCAGGCAGGCCAGCCGTCCGGCGGCCTCCCGCCCGGCGCGCTCCTCAGCATCCATCGGGACAACACCGCCGCCGACCTCGGTGGCGATGACAATATCATATTCCGCCAGCTCCCGGGCCAGCGTTTCGAGCTGCTCCGGGGTCTGAGTCTCGGCGGCGGCGTCCTGCACATCGGCGATGATGCTGCCCCGGAAGTTCCGCGCAAAGGTGCGCTTGCCGCTGTAGAGCGGCCCTGTGATGAACATCATTTACAGCACTCCTCCCCACTGGCTGACGGCCAGCGCCGCCAGCATCCACAGCTCAGCCCGCTGTAAAAACCACCCGGCCAGGTCGCCGGTGATGCCGCCAAACTGCTTTTTTGCCACGGAATCATAGCGCCACAGCGCCAGAAGCGCTGCCGCCGCCAGTCCGCCGCCGCCCAGCGCCGTCAGCGCCAGGACGAGCAGAGCCGACAGGCCGCAGAGGAAGCGGCGGACGGTCTGCTTGTCGGCCGCTGTGGCGAAGGTGTGGGCGAGGCCGGTGTCCTTCGCCAGCGGGAACGCCGCCACGGCAAAGCCCGACAGCGCCCGCTCCAGCACCAGCGCCAGCGTCCAGCACAGGCCCGCCCGGGGTGTGAACCGCACACTGCCGCAGAGGCCGAAGTAAGCCGCAAAGTAGCAGCACAGCCGGATGACGGCGAAGGCCCCACAGTGGGAGTCTTTCAGGATTTCAAGCTTTTTTTCGCGGTCGCCGTAGCTCGAGAGGGCGTCCGAGGTGTCGGCATAGCCGTCGAGATGGATGCCGCCGGTGACGGCCACCGGCACGAGGCAGAACGCCGCCGCCCGGGCCAGCTCCGGCAGGGGCAGGACGCCGCAGAGGCACCACAGCCCGCCGCACACCAGCCCGATGAGGGGGAAGGCGCACATGGCGTACCGCATATTTTTTTCGTTCCACTCGAACTGCGGCACCGGCAGGGCCGAAAACATCGCAAAGGCCACCGCGATGGTCTGCAAAACAGTCACAGCTTTTCTCCCCCTTTGTAGTACACCGGCAGGCCGCAGACCACCCGGCAGACGTTGTCCGCCCGGGCGGCGAAAGCGTTGTTCACCTGCGCCAGCGCCAGCAGATACTGGTCGGTGTCGCCTGCGTAGTCGGCACCGCCGCTGAACACCTCGTTCGATACGACGATGAGGTCATCGCACCCGGCGGCGAGGCGTTCCAGCCCGGCTAAAACGGCCTCGGAGGTGCGCTTTCCTGCCCCGCCGGGGCTGTAAAGCTCGTTGGCGACGAGGTTGCCGAGGTCTTCCAGCAGGACGGTCCCCCGGCCGGGCAGAGCCAGACGGTCGAGGTGGAGCGGGCATTCCAGCGTTTCGAACTGCTTTTGCGCCCGCATCTTCCGGTGCTTTTCCACCCGGGCGGCGCACTCGGCATCCCAGACCTGCATGGTGGCGAGGTAATAGCGGGGCAGGCTGGTCTTGAGCACAAGGCTCTCGGCGCAGGCGCTCTTGCCGCTGGCCGCGCCGCCGAGCACCAGCGTCAGCATCCCGCACCCCCCTGCGGCGTGTAGGCTTCGATGCCGCCCTCTTCAAAGGAATAACAGCCATCGTAGACGGCCAGCGCCATGTCCCACAGCGGGATGGCGGCCACCGCGCCGGTGCCTTCGCCCAGATGCAGGCCCGCCGTGATGAGGGCTTTTTTGTTCAGAGCGTCCAGCACCAGCTTTGCGGCCGGCTCGGTGGAGCAATGGCTTGCAAAAACAGCCTTGGCCGCTGCCGGGCAGAGCCGGACAGCGCAGAGCGCCGCCACACAGCTGATGAAACCGTCGGCCAGCACCGGCACACCTTCCAGCGCACCGCCGAGGAAGACGCCGCAGAGTCCGGCGATGTCGAAACCGCCCAGCTTTGCCAGCACGTCCAGTGCATCGGCAGAGTCGGGCTGATTTTTTGCGATGCCGCGATGGATGGCGTCGATCTTCCGGGCAAGTCCCTCGTCCGAAAGGCCCGCGCCCCGGCCCGTCATCACTTCGACGGGCTGGCCCAGCAGCACAGCGGCCACGGCGCTGGACGTCGTGGTGTTGCCGATGCCCATCTCACCGGTAGCCAGCAGGCCGACGCCCGCTTTCTTCTGCTCCTGCACCAGCCGGATGCCCCTGCCGATGGCCTCCACAGCTTCAGCCCTGCTCATAGCCGGGCCGAGGGTGAAGTCTGCTGTGCCGGGGGCGATGCGGCAGTCGAGGACGCCCGGGACCGGGTCGCCCGCGATGCCCATATCCACCGGCACCACCTCGCACCGGGCGGTCTGTGCCATCCGGCAGACGCTGGTGCGGCGGGCGGCGAGGTTCTCAGCCACGGCGCGGGTCACGCTGCTGTCGGTCTGGCTGACGCCCTGGGCCACCACACCGTTATCGGCGCAGAGCACCAGCACCGCCCGGCGGGAAATATCCAGCTTTGCGCTGCCGGTGAGGGCGGCGGCGTCCTCGAGGGTCGTTTCCAATCCGCCCAGCCCGCCCAGCGGCTTTGCAAGGCTGGCCCAGTGGGCGTGCGCCGCCGCCCGGGCGGCTTCGTCCGGCGGCGTGATAGCCGCACAGAGGGCGGCGAGTTCTTTCTCAGTCATGATCTCTCCTGTAATTTTCAGCCGCGGCGGCAAAGCGCTGCGGCAGGGGCGTACCCGCCCAGTACAAATGCGGGAAGCCCGCATAGAAATGCTCGTTTACAAATCCGCACCGCCACTCTGCGCCGCCCACCGGCTTTTTTGCCGCGAGGACCGTGCCGTTGGCGGTGGAATCCCAGTGGTGGAATTCGTGGATGGGAAAGCTCTCCCCGGCCCGGAAGAGCATACTGTCCGAGTCTGCGCTCAGCGCGGCGTAGCCGAAGCGGACGAGACGTCCGGCATCTTTTGCTTCGCCCGGCAGAACGCCCGCCATCGGCCAGCTCTGCCCCTCGGCGTCCGTGAGGCTCTGCCCCAGATAGAGGAAGCCCCCGCACTCGGCCGCCGTGGGCAGACCGGACTCGATCTTTTGCTTTATCTCGCGCAGAAGCGAGGTATTTTCACTCAATTCTCTTGCGTGAAGTTCCGGGTAGCCGCCGGGCAGATACAGCCCGCCGATGTTTTCCGGCAGAGCCGTGTCGCGGAGGGGGCTGAAAAAGACCACCTCTGCCCCGGTGTCCCGGAAGGCCTCCAGCGTCTCGGCGTAGGTAAAGCAGAATGCCTCGTCCTGCGCCACGGCGATGCGGACGCGGGCCGGAGGCGTCTCCGGCTGCACCGGCAGGGCGGGCGGTTCCTTTTCGCAGAGGGCCAGCAGGCGGGGCCAGTCGATGTGCTCCTCCGCCGCGTCGGCCAGGAGGGCCAGCTTCTGCTGTAAATTTTCCACTTCCGCCGCCGTGTAGAGGCCCAGATGGCGGGAACCGATGACGGCCTCCGGGAGCTTCGGCAGAAAGCCCAGCACCGGCAGGCCCGTCTCTTTTTCCAGCATCGGGGCCAGCAGAGCGTGCATCCGTGCCGTGCAGTTGTTCAGCAGGATGCCTGCGATGTGGCTGGGGGTGCGGAAGCTGTTGAGTCCCTTCAGCTCTGCGGCCAGCGTCAGGCTCTGCCCCTTCGGCTCCACCACCAGCAGCACCGGCAGGCCCAGCGTGTCGGCCAGATGCCACGCGCTGGCCCTGTCGCTGACGCCCCCGAGGCCGTCATAAAAACCCATGGCTCCCTCGCACACCGCCGCACCGTGTCCGGCGGCACCCTTCGCGTAGAGGGTGCGCACCGTCTCGGGCGCAGAGAAAAAGAGGTCGAGGCTGCGGCTCTCCACCCCCAGCACGGCCCGGTGGAACATGGGGTCGATGTAGTCCGGCCCGCTTTTGAAGGCGCAGGGCGCACAGCCCCGCCGTTTGAGGGCCATGAGCAGGGCGCAGGTCATGGTGGTCTTGCCGCTGCCCGAGCGGGGCGCCGCCAGCAGAAACTGTATCATGTCATTCTCCTGTGATGAGGTAGATGGGGTTCTGGGCCATCATGAGGTGCAGCTCGCCCACGGCCTTGGCCCGGCTGACGGCGATCTGGCTCACCTGCACGGTCCGGCCTTTGGCCGTCAGCGCGGCCACCGCCGCCGAAAGGCTCTCAAGGGCGATGGCCGACACACAGATGCGGGCGTCGGGGTTCTTATCCAGCGCGGCGTCCACGATGGCGGCAAGGCTGCCCTTGCTGCCGCCGATGAAGACAGCGTCCGGCGCGGGCAGGTCCGAAAGGGCGGCGGGGGCAAGCCCCTCCACGAGGACGAGGTTCCGGGTCCTGAATTTTTCGCGGTTGGCTTTGATGAGCGCACAGCCCTCCGGCCTGCACTCCACTGCATACACCCGGCCCCGGGGCGCGGCCAATGCCAGCTCCACGCTGACGCTGCCCGTCCCGGCCCCCACGTCCCACAGGATGTCTTCCGGGCGGACGGCCAGCTTCGCCAGCACAGCGGCCCGGACTTCCTGCTTGGTCATGGGAACGTCGCCCCGCTCGAAGGCTTCGTCCGGCAGACCCGGAGCGCGGCGGGGCAGCACCTCCGCCGCCTCCACGAGAAGGACGCTCAGGCTGTTGAACCGGCCTGCGGCCAGCTCCTTGACGCTGCCGCGGAAGAGCTTTTCTTCCGGCGTGCCGAGGCACTGGCCCACGACGCCCTGCACGTCCCCGAAGCCCTCTGCCGCCAGCTGGGCGCAGAGGGTGGCGGGGTCTTCGCTGCCGCCGGTGAGGAAGAAGGTGGGTCTGCCCTGCATACACTCGGCCACCGGGTCACAGGTGCGGCCATGGGCCGAAACAAGGTTCCACCCCTGCCACGGACGGCCCAGCGCCGCCGCCAGCAGCTGGATGCTGGAAAGGCCGGGCAGCACCCGGGCGTGGACGCCGAGGGCCTCCAGTTTTTCTATCATGGAGGACGCGCCGGAGTAAAAGCCGGTGTCGCCGCTGTAGACCAGCACGGCGTTCTCTGCGCCGGAAGTCTGCAGCAGCTCTGCTACCTCGTCGGGGCGGTAGGCGGCGGCACGGTTCTCGGTGCAGCCGGCAGGCAGAACTGCCAGCAGACGCCGTGCGCCCAGGATGAGGTCGGCCTGCCGCAGTGCGGCCAGGCCCTGAAGGGTCAGGTTCTCCGGCTGGCCGGAGCCCATGCCGATGAGTGTCACGTTCATCTTATCATCTCCTTGCAGCGTTTCAGCACCTCGAAAGCCGTCTCGCCCTGCTCGGGCGGGCGGCGGATGACCACCAGCTGCGCCCCGGCGGCAGAGGCGGCGGCGGCTTTTTCGTCGAAGCCTCCGGCTGCGCCGCCGTCCTTTGTGACGAGCCAGCGGATATGGAACTGCTCCATCATGGCTTGATTGAGGGCAAAGCTGAAGGGGCCCTGCATGGCGATGATGTTGCGGTGGGGGATGTTCGCCGCCTCGCAGGCCGCGATGCTTTCCAACGTGGGCAGGACGCGGGGGTAGAGCCGCTCGGGCGGGATGGCCGCGAACTGCGCCAGCTCCTTGGCCCCGGTGGCCAATAGAAGGTTGCCCTCTTCTGCAGCCAGCGCTTCTGCCGCCTGCTTTACGCTCTCAAAGACGAGACAGTTTTCCGGCAGCGGACTGGCCGGGCGCAGCAGGCGGAGATATTCCACCCCGGCCTTCTCTGCCGCTGCTTTGATGTTTTTGGTCGCCTCCACCGCATAAGGGTGGGTGGCGTCGATGCAGAGGGCGGCATCCCCCAAGAGCGCGGCCATCTCATCGGGCAGGAGCCGCCCGCACCGGACGGTGACGCCGGGGGTGCTCCCCTGCTCTTCCTGCCCCAGCGGGGTGGCCACGCTGACGGTGACTTCGATGCCCAGCGCCGCCAGCTGGCGGGAAAGCTCCCGCCCCTCGGTGGTGCCGCTGAAAACGACGACGTTCATCGGCGGTACCCCCGCGGCGTGACCATCCGCCCGCTCAGCGCGCGGGTGGCGGCGTTGCCCACAAAGACGGTGGTGAACATATCCACCTCGGTATCCCGGAGCTGGCTGAGGGGCAGGATGTGCTTTTCCTGCCCTTCCCGGCCGATGTTCCGCACAGAACCGCAGAGGGTGTCCGGGGCTTTGCCGTTCGCCAGCAGGATGTCCACAGCCCGGCGCAGATAGTCCGGGCGGCCCTTGGAGGAGGGATTGTACAGCGCCAGCGCGAAATCGCCCTGAGCGGCGCAGGCCAGCCGCTTTTCGATGACCTCCCACGGCGTGAGACGGTCCGACAGCGAGATGACGCAGAAATCGTGGGCCAGCGGCGCGCCCAGCACCGCGCCGCCGCTGAGGGCGGCGGTCAGGCCGGGGACGACCTCCACATTGACGTCCGGGTACTCTTCGGCCAGCTCCAGCAGCGGGCTGGCCATGCCGTAGACCCCGGCGTCGCCGGAGCAGACCAGCGCCACGTCCCGGCCCGCCCGGGCGGTGTCCAGCGCCCAGCGGCAGCGGTCGATCTCCCGGGTCATGCCGGTGGTGTAGCACTCCTTTTCCGGGTAGAGGGGGCGCACAAGGTCGATGTAGACCGTATAGCCGCACAACACCTCGGCCTGCTGCAAGGCGCTCTGCGCCTGCACGGTCAGAAACTGTCCGCCGCCGGGGCCAAGCCCCACGACGAACACGGTCTTTTTACTCTCACTCATTGCTCTGTCCTCCAATCGGGTGCAAAGGGGCGGACGGCCAGCGCCAGCGTCACGCCGCCGCCTGCCGTTTTGGGCAGAAGGAGCGTCCCGCCCGAGGCTTTTACCGCCGAGCGTTCACAGACGTTGTCCACGCCGGTGACACTTGCCACAAAGGCCGACGGGGTGAACTGTCCCGGCACGGCCCGCAGCTCGTCGGCCGGATAGAACGTGATGGGCCAGCCGTGGGCTTTGCAGAACGCTGCAAGCCCCGGCTCATCTTTTTTCAGGTCGATGCTGGCGGCGGCGCAGACCGCCGCCGGGCTGAGGCCGGACGCGGCACAGAACGCCGCAAAGGCTTCTTCCAGCTGGCGGGCCGTCGTGCCGCGGCGGCACCCCACCCCCAGCACCCCGATGCGGGGGACGAGGTGGAGCGCCCCGCCCTGCGGCGTGAGGGTCAGGGCGAAGTCGGCGGCTTCGGGTGGGTCAGCCTTTTTCACTCCGGCGGGGGCCTCCCCCGCCACCGGCCACGGCGACCAGTACCGGACCGTCTGCCCGGCCAGCAGGGCGCCGCTGACCCGCTTGATGCGCTCCGGCTCAAGGACAGCGCAGTTCTGGGCCTTGGCCCAGAGGTCCACGGCGAAGAGGCCGTTGACGTCGGTGGCCGTCGTGATGACCGGCACCGCGCCGCACACTTTTGCCAGCGCCCGGGCCAGCGCGTTGGCACCGCCCAGATGGCCCGACAGGAGCGGCACGGCGAAGTTCCCGCCCTCGTCCACCACCACCACCGCCGGGTCGGCGGCCTTGCTTTTGCAGTAGGGCGCGATGGCCCGCACCGCGATGCCCACAGCTCCCACAAAAATCAGGGCCTCGTCCTGTGCAAAATGCTCCGCCGTCCAGCCTTTCAGGGTCACGTCTCCGCCGCAGCGGCTCACGCTGCCGGGCAGAGCTTCCGCCAGCCGATGGGCCAGCGCTTCGCCTTTTGCGGTGAAGGCCAGATATGCCCGGCTCACTGCCCGGCCTCCGTCCCCTGCCGGAACTCGGTGGTAAAGGCGGGGTCATAGAGCTTGCTGCGCTCGTAATTTTCGCCCAGAAAGTCGCCCACGACGATGAGGGCGGTCTTGGTGATGCCGTTTTTGCGGGTCTCCTCGGCCAGTGTGGAGACGGTGCAGCGCACCACCTTCTGCTCGGGCCAGGTGGCCTTATAGACCACAGCGGCAGGGGTATCGGGGCGGTAGCCGCCGCTCTCGAGAAGGGCCTGCCGGACTTTGTCCACCAGCCCGATGGAGAGGAAGATGACCATGGTAGCCCCGTGAGCGGCCAGCTTTGCCAGCTGTTCGGCCTCAGGGACAGGAGTGCGGCCCTCCATCCGGGTGATGATGACGGTCTGGCTGACGTTGGGCAGGGTGTACTCGGCACAGAGTGCCGCCGCCGCGCCGCAGAAGCTGGACACGCCCGGGGTGTCGTCATAAGGGATGCCGTCGGCGTCCAGCGCGTCCATCTGCTCCCGGATGGCCCCGTAGAGGCAGGGGTCGCCGGTGTGGAGGCGGACCGTGGTGCCTCCGGCCTTTTCGGTGGCACGGATGGTGTCCAGCACCTGTTCCAGCGTCATCTCGGCGCTGTTATAGATGGCACAGCCGGGCTTCGCCAGCCCCAGCAGGGCCGGGTTGACGAGACTGCCCGCGTAGATGATGCAGTCGGCATCGGCCAGCAGGGCCGCGCCCCGCCGGGTGATGAGGTCGGGCGCACCCGGCCCGGCTCCTACAAAATGGACCATATCTTACCCCTCCTTCACCAAAATCGTTGCGAAATAGCCCGCCGACCGGGCCGGGTCATAATCGGTCAGGTCGGGCCAGACCTCCTCGTTCGGCAGGCCGCAGTTACAGACCATCGCGCTCCGGCTCAGAAGCCCGGCGTCGGCCAGCGCGGCCAGCGTCTCGGGCAGCTGACGGCCCGATTTCATCAGCACTTTTGCGCCCGGTGCGGCCAGCACCTCAGCGGCGCAGCGCCCCGGGGCGATGGTCAGCGGCTGCTCCATGCCGCCCGTCAGGGACTGGCCCAGCCGGGCCGCAGCGGCGCAGAAGCTCGTCACGCCGGGGAGCATCACGGTCTTGCAGCCCTCGGCCTCCAGGATCTCCTGTAAATAACCGAAGGTGGCGTAGACGGACAGGTCGCCGAGGTTGAGCATGGCGACATCCTGCCCGGCGTCGAGATATTCTTTCACGGCCCGGGCCGCCTCGATGTGGGCGGCTTTCTGCACCGCCGGGTCAAGGCTCATGGCGAAGCGCAGCGGCAGGATGGTCTTGCCGCTCAGCTCCACCGCACCTTTTGCGATGTCCAGCGCCAGCATCCCGCCCTTCGGGGTCTGGGGCGCGGCGATGACCGGGCAGTTTCCGAGGCGGCGGACAGCCTGCAGGGTCATGAGCTCCGGGTTGCCCGGGCCGACGCTGACGCCGTAAAAAGTGCCTATCCGTTTTTCCATTCGTCCAGCAGCTCCTTTGCAGTTCTGGTCTGGCCCAGCGGGCCGTATTGATTCGAGAAGAGCACCGCGCCCACCCGGAACGCCCCGGCGGCGCGGCGGTCGAGGTGGAGCTGGATGGCGTCCAGCAGGCTGGACAGCACCGGCTCTCTCATCTCTGCTTTGTCTAAGATCTCCATGCAGGCGTCGGTGGTGGCCGCGTTCATCAGGGCCGCGCAGACGTCCCGGGACGCGCCGCAGAGGGCGGCGTGGGCGCAGAGCAGCTCGGTGCGGCAGTCGGCTGTGCGGGAGTGGGTGTTCATGACGCCGCCCGCCAGCTTGACCAGCTTGCCGATGTGGCCCACCAGCACCACCTGCTCGAATTTTGATGCCGCCGCCATATCCATCGTATCCCCGATGAAGTTCGAGGTCTTGACCACCGGGATATTCTTTAGGGCGGGCAGCTTCTCGTGGAGATAGTCGAGGCCGTAGTTGCCCGGGGCAAGGATGAGCCGCCGGGGGCTGACCGCCCGGAGCGCCGCCTGCCCCATTTCCAGCTGGATGGTGTCGAGGATGGCCTGCTGGCTCATGGGCTCGACGATGCCGCTGGTACCGAGGACGCTGAGTCCCCCTTCCACGCCCATGTGGGGGTTGAAGGTGCGCTTCGCTGTCTCAGCCCCGCCCTCAATGGAGATGGTGACGTCAAAGCCGCCCGCGTACCCGGCAGATTCGGCCTCCTTTTCCAGCGCTTCCTTTATCATGGCCCGGGGGACGTGGTTGATGGCAGCTTCGCCCACGGGCTGGTCGAGACCGGGCTTTGTCACCCGGCCCACGCCCTCACCGCCGTGGATGCGCACCTCGCCGGACAGCTCGGGCCGGAGGGCGACACCGGCGATGACCGGCAGACCGGTGGTCACGTCCACATCGTCGCCGCCGTCCTTCCGGATGGCGCACTCGGCCCCCTCGCCGGACAGGCGGCAGAAAATAGGCTCCACCTCCACCACGATGCCCTTCGGGGTGCGGAGGGCCACCGTCTCGGGGGTGCGGCCGGTGAGCAGCAGCCGTGCCGCGCCCGCCGCGCCCAGCGCCGCACAGGTGCCGGTGGTATAGCCGCAGCGCAGGAGCTTCTGGCCGCTGCGGACGTAGTGCTCAAAGAGCGGGCGCTTTTCCTCCGGCGCTTTTTCTTCGCCGTAGAGGAATGCGTACTGCTCATCGGTCAGAGCATAAATTTTGCAGATGTTTTCCCGGGCAAAGGCCTTTTCCGGCGTCATGACGTCCGAGACGCCCGCCGCCGAGACGCAGACGACCTTGTCGGAAACTTTCTGCGCCAGCTCCAGCTCGTGGAGGCTCAGGATGACGGCCATCTTTTTGTCCCGGGCGAGGCTTTTCAGGATGGCCAGCAATTCGGCCTTTCCCTTGATGTCGAGGAAGGACGTAGGCTCGTCCAATAATATCAGCTCCGGCTGCTGGCAGATGGCCCGGGCCAGCAGGACGCGCTGACGCTGGCCGTCGCTGATGCGGTTGAAGTCCCGGCCCGCCAGCGCCTCGGCCCCCACGAGGGCCAGCGCGGCATGGACCTGGCGCTTATCTTCCGCCGAGAGGACACCCAGCCGCCCCGTGTAGGGGTAGCGCCCGGCGGACGCCATCTCGAAGCAGGTGGTCAGCTCGGTGCGGCGGGTGTGGGGCACCATCAGGGCCATTTTGCGGGCGCGCTCCGGGCCGGAGCAGTCCGCGAGATCTTTGCCGTCCAGCAGGACCGCGCCCCCCTGGGGGGCCAGCTGCGCTGCCAGCGTCTTGAGCAGGGTGGATTTTCCCGCGCCGTTGGGGCCGATGAGGGTGAGAATGCTCCCCTTCCCGACGCCGAGGCCGATGTGCTCCATCAGGGGCGTTTTGCCGTAGCCGATGGCAAGGTCCTCGGCGCGGCAGTAGAATTTCGGATCGCTCATTCCCGGCCCTCCTGTGTCTGGCGGCGCACCAGCAGCCAGATGACCACCGGCGCACCGAAAACCGCCGTCACCGAGCTGATGGACAGCTCCGTGGGCGCGAACAGGCTGCGGGCGATGAGGTCGCAGAGCAGACAGAACGCTGCCCCGCCCAGACAGCAGCCCGGCAGAACATAAAGGGGCTTTGCGCTGCCCAGCAGGTTCTTGACCAGATGCGGCACCGCGATGCCCACAAAGGAGATGGGGCCTGCAAAGGCCGTCACGCAGGCGGAAAGCAGGCTGGAAAGCAGCACGAGGGCCGTCGAGAAGGCCCGCACCGGCACGCCGACGCTCCTGGCGTAGCTCTCGCCCATCTGGTAGGCCGCCATGGGCTTCGAGAGCAGGAACGCCGCCGCCAGCGCGGGCAGCACCACGCAGGCCGCTGCACCCACGTTGGCCCAGGTCATGCCGGAAAAGCTGCCCATCGACCAGTTGTGGAGATTGACGATGTTGGAGTCCTGAGCGAAAGTCACCACGATGTCGGTGACAGCCGAGCAGATATAACCGATCATGATGCCGCAGATGACGAGGATGCTCATCCGCGGCACCCGCCGGGCCACCACCAGCACAAAGGCCATCGCCGCCATCGAGCCTGCAAAGGCGGCGATGATGAGGGTGGCCGAGCCGGTGAGCAGCCCCCGCTGTAAAAACACCACCATCGTCAGGGCCACTGCCAGCTTTGCGCCGCTGGACACGCCCATGACGAAGGGGCCGGCGATGGGGTTGGCGAAGAAGGTCTGCAGGAGGTAGCCCGCCGCCGAGAGGGCCGCGCCCAGCAGCACGACCATGACCGCCCGGGGCAGACGGAGCTGGAGCACAATGCCCACGGCCAGCGCATCTTCGCCCCGGCCCAGCAGAGCCGCCGCCACCGCGCCGGGCGTCAGGGACACACTGCCCCAGAACAAATTGAGTGCAAACAGCACTGCGGCCCCCGCCGTGAGGGCGAGGTACGCGAGGCTGAGGCGGCGGGTGGTAGTCATGACAAAGCTCCTTTTATACGATGCGCTGTAAGAAACGGAGGGACGCCGGGTCGGGCGAGCCCTCGGTGAAGACGAGGTTCATATCCGAGATGAGGTCGGCCAGCTCCATGCTCTGCTGGAAGAGGCTCTGGGCCGTACACCAGCAGTCGCCGGACTGGACGGCCTTGAAATCTGCCAGCATCGGGCATTTTTCGATGAGCTGGTCACGGGTCTCCACCACGCCCTCGATGGTGCTGTTGTAGATGAGGACGTCGGCGTCCCTGGCCCGGGCGTAGAAGGTCTCCAGCGGCAGCTTGATGGTGGACTGGGCCGACGTCTCCCCCTCGAGGTCGTCGAAGATGTAGACGCCGCCGGCCATCCCCACCATCTGGGCCACATAATCGCTGGTGCGGCGGACGGTGATGAGGTTATTCGTGGTGATGGAGAAGAAGGCCGCGGTCTTGCCCGTGTTCTCCTGCTCGAGGATGGGGGCCACCTGCTCCACCTTCTGGCGAAAGACCTCTTCCGCCATCTCAGTCTTATTCAGCAGGATGCCGTAGAGCTTGAGCCACTCCATCCGGGCCAGCGGGCCGCTCTCGTAGCTCGAGCGCTCCACGAGGACCGGCACGCCGAACTTTTCCAGCTGCTCCTTGACCTCGGGGTCGTGGAGCACCATGGTGTTCTCGATGGCGAGGGTGCAGCCGGCGGCAAGGATGCGCTCATAGTCCGGGGCGCTGTACTTGCCCGCGTAGGCGATGCGGCCCTCCTGCATGGCCTGTCTGGCCTCTTCCACATACCAGCCCTCGGCCTTCGTGCCGGAGAGGGCGATGCTGTCCAGGGCGTCCAGATGGACGAAGAGGTCCATCACCGAGGTGGAGACGAGATAAATATGATCCAGCGGCTGGCGCAGCAGAACGACGTCCTCGGGCAGGTCGTCCACCTCGGCGGCCCCCTCGGGGACGACGAGGAACCGCTCGGCGTCCGGGATGTCGATCATCACATAGCCGCCCTCATAGCAGTCGGCGGAAAACTGGGTGGCATAGTCCAGCGGATAGCTGTGGTCGAACACGAGGGATGCTGTATTGGCCGGGGCGGTCTTGTGCTGCCCGCAGCCCGCAAGGGTGAGGGCGGCGGCAGGCAGGGCTTTCAGAAAATTGCGGCGCTTCATGGGCTTTAACCTCTCAGTCTGCTTCGCAGACAGCTCCCCTACCGAGGGGAGCCTCTGGCGAAGAGGGTAACTTTTCAATTTTGCCAAGGCCTCTCCTCGATAGGAGAGGTGGCATCGCGGAGCGATGACGGAGAGGTTTAATTCAGCGTAAAGGTCAGCGCATACTCGATCTCATGCGGGGTGCTCATGGCGACGGTATCGCCCACCACATCCAGCGGGGTGTCGAGAGCCGCGACGGGGATCTCGAAGGTAGAGTTGCCCTCGGTGTTGGTGGGCAGATACTTTTCGCCGTCCACCAGCATATAGTCGTAGTTGGGGCTGGACCAGACGATGGTGGCGGTCATCCTGCCGTCGGCCACGGTCAGGACCGCAGGGCTGTCCACGGTGGCACGGCCGGAGCCGCCCTCGAGGGTCACGTCACAGGTGTAGGTGCCGTCGGCAGGCGCTTCCGCCGCAGCAGGCTGGGCGTTGGCGACACGGACGGTATGGTCGTACCACTTGCCCTTGGAGCCGAGGATGGCCAGCTGGAAGTCCTCGTCCAGAGCCTCCACCGGGATGTCGAAGCCGTACACCTCATCCGAGGTGCCGTCGGAGTAGGTGACGGTGTCGGTGGTGGGCTGGAGCCAGTCCCCCTCGTGGGCCTCGGCGTCAGCGGCCATGCCGACGTAGAGGTTGACGATCTTCTTGGAGACGAGGCTGACGTGGAAGGTCATCTGACCGTCCTTCACGGTCAGGGTCCCCTTGCCGTCGTTGGCCTCGTTGGCATGGAACATGGAGCTGTCGGTGTCAAAGTCGGCGGTGTAGACGCCGTCGGGCAGAGCGGCCTCTGCCGCCGGTTCGGAAGCCACCTCGCTCACGGCAGAGGAGGCCGCAGCCTCGGAGGAAGCGGCAGAGCTGGCCGGGGCGCTGGATGCGCCGCAGCCGGTGAGAGAACCAGCCAGCACAGCGCCGGCCAGCAGAAGAGCAAATTTATTATTCAGTTTCATGATGATATACCTCGAAGTATCTATTTTACAGAAAAGATTATAACACGCAATGGCCCGAATTCAAAGCAGGCCGAAAAAGAAATTGCCCGAAAAGGCACTCCTTTCCGGGCAATCATAGAGTCAGAAGCTGCTTTCGCAAGCAGGGTGCACCAAACGGCGAGGATTTTTGCACGCAGGCAAGGCGATTTTCCGCAGCAATCCTGGGCGGATTGCAAGGGAAAGCAACGCAGTATGCGAGCAAAAAGACCGCCCGGGCGGTGTGCAATGATTACGAAAACGGCTTCCTAGCTCAGCCGTTCAGGGAATCGACAGCGGCCTTGGTGTGTGCGACGTAGAGCTGCTGGATGTCAGCGACCTCGCCCAGACCGGCGATCTGGCAATCGACAGAGTCGAATTCGCCGGAGGCCTCGAACTGGCTCTTCCAGGAATCCTCGTCGTCGCCAGCCATATCGTTGTTGGCGTGGTCGCCTGCAACGACCATCAGGGGACGCAGGACGACCTTGGTGTAGCCAGCGGCCTTGACAGCCTTGATGACGTTCTCGCAGGCAGTCTCCTCCGGCTCGCCCTCGACGGTGCCGATAAAGACATTCTTGTAGCCCAGGGCGTTCATCTGAGACTGCATCTGGGTGTAGCTCACCTTTGCGGTGTGAGAGGTGCCGTGGCCCATGAAGACGAAGGCGGTGCCGTCCTCAGCAGCGGCGTCCAGACTGTCGAAGCCGGCGGTCTTGACGGCCTCGGCGGTGATGGCCTTGGCGACAGCTTCCTTGTCGGCGTTGATGACGGTGGCATCGCTGCCCACCTCGCCCAGCAGAGGCTCGGCGATGGCGACGGACTCGAACTTATCGCGGTAGCTGTCCACCATCTCCATCATCTCGTCGTACTCCGCGCCATGCATCAGATGGGTGGGCTGGACGACCAGATTCTTCACGCCGTTGGCAACAGCGCGCTCCAGAGCCTGCTCCATGTTGTCGATCTTCTCGCCGTCACGGGCCTGAACATGGTTGATGATGATCTGTGCGGTGAAGGCACGGCGGACAGACCAGTCGGGATATGCGGCCTGGATGGCGTCCTCGATGCCCTTGATGTCCGCTGCGCGGCTGTCGTTGAAGGAGGTGCCGAAGCTGACGACCAGGATCTCCTTGTCGCCGATGTTGTCCTGGTTGCGGGGGTCGTCCTTAGAGGCGTCGCCGGTGTCGCGGCCAAAATACTCGGGGCTTGCCTCTTCGCCCTCGACCATCTCCTTCTGGGCGTCGGTCAGGGCGTCCCATGCTGCCTTTGCGGCCTCGCACTGGGCGTCGGTGTTCTCGTTGCGCTCCTGCACATAGATGGCGTCGATGAGGTCTGCCACATTCTTTGCTGCCACTTCATCAGCCTCCTCGCTGCTCACTCCGCTGGCGGCGGCAGAGCTTGCGGCGGTGCTGCCGGCGGCAGTGGAAGAAGATGCACCGCAGCCGGTGAGCACACCGGCACACAGGGCCAGTGCGGCGGCAGCGGCGGTGACGCGCTGCCAGTTCTTGTTGGTTGCCTTACGCATTGTTTGAGTCCTTTCTGTTGTGTGGAATGTACGTTTCCGATAGAAAGGGTACGAAACGGGGGCCAGCTCAAACGAAAAAAGAGCCTTTTCACCGCGCGGAAGGCACAGCAAAAAGACCCTTTGAACTTTTGGGCTTTTTGGTACGACCAATTCCTCGTGATCCGGAGCCGGACGCTCCTGTACCAACAGCGGGCAGGTTTCCTGACTGAAAGCTCACCGCCCGCTGCCGCCTTCCCAGAGGCAAAGCCTCCAGTGACCGGCGCTGAGCGCCAAGGCAACGGACTCCCTTATCACAGTGACGAGATCGCGCGGGACTCGCACCCGCTTCCCTTTTACCCTCCCGGCCGGGGACGAAGCCCCGGCGGCAGGCACCTGCTGTTTTCTATTCAGACGAGGTGAAGTATATCACACTCCGCCCTAAAATGCAATATCTCAGCCCTCCTGCGGCACGGTCCAGACCATACCCAGCGCTTCGAGCTTTGCGATGCGCTCCGCCGTCAGCTTTTTCTCGGCACAGGCGTAGTTTTCGCGCATCCGGCGGACCCAGTCGCCGAGGCAGAAGCCGTCTTCGGTCTTATAGTTCACCGGCACCAGCAGATCGCCGTGGGCGGCGCAGTACTCTTCGGCACGGCGGAACGCCCCGGCCCACTTGGCCTCCCGGGCGTCCCACTGCATCCCGATGGCATCCAGCAGAGCGATATGCTCCGGTGTCACCTGGAACGAGCCGGGCCGGGCCTTGCGGGCAGCCCGGAGGTTCGAGATCCAGACGCCCAGACGGAAGCCGTTCTCGTCCACGTATCCGGCAGGCACGAGGAGGCTGCCCTTCTTCTCGGCGTAGAGCCTGGCGCTCTGGTAGTTGTCCAGCCAGTTCTGCTCCCGCACGCTGCACGCGGGCGGCACCGGGGCGCTGAGGCGTCGGCCTTTTTCGCCCTTGAACAGCTCTTTCAGGGCCGCGCGGCGCTCGGTGGAGAGCTTTTTGCCCTCCCGCAGCATCTGCTTCTGACGGGACAGCCAGCTGCCCAGCCAGATGCCGTCCTCCGTCCGGTACTGGGCCGGAACGGCCAGACTGCCGTGCTCCTTTTTGTATTCCACGGCCAGCTCGTAGCGGTGCTGCCACGAGTCGGTCTTTTCCCAGTTCATGCCCAGCTCGTCCAGCAGGGCTTTCCGCTCCGGCGTCACCCGGGCGCTGCTGCGCTCGGGGTTCTGCCATGCGTACCGCTGGCGGGACACCCACTTGCCCAGCAGGATGCCGTCTTCGTCGGTGTACTCGGTGGGGACGTCGAGGTTCCCGTGGGCGGCGTGGTACTTCACGGCGGCCTCGTAGGCGGTCTGCCACTTGCGGTCGTTCCGGTTCGTCCAGTCCACCTCCAGCGCTTCCAGCTTTTCGATCTGGGCGTCGGTCAGCACACCTTCTTTATAAGCGGCACGCTGACTGCCCAGCCAGACGCCCAGCGCCATACCGTCCGGTGTGACATACTTGACGGGAATTTCCAGCGTGTGATTTTCCAGATAATACTGGACGGCGGCGGCATAGCTCTTCTCCCAGAGGATGCTGCCGGTGTCCCACACCATGCCCAGTGCCTCGAGGCGCTCGACGCGGTCTGACGGCAGGTTCCCGCTCAGATAGCGCTGGCGGTTGTAGACGATCCACTCGCCCAGTGCAAAGCCGTCCTTATCCTTATAATGGACCGGCACCAGCAGGTCGCTGTGGCTGCCGCGGTACCGCCGGGCCGAAGCACAGCCGTTCTCCCACGCCAGCTCGAGCCGCTTTTTCCAGTTCATGCCGATCTTATCCAGCCGGGCGGCCTGCTCGGCGGTGAGGCGTCCCTTTTTCTTTCCGGCCCGGACAAGGCGCTGGTTTTCCAGCCAGCGGCCCACGGCCACGCCCCCAAAGCGGTAGGCGCGAGGCACGTCCAGCGTCTTTCCCTCTGCCGTCATCTGCTTTGCGGCGGCATAATAGCGCTCCCAGTCGGAGTCCAGCGCGCGACGGAGCTGCCGGTAAGCCCGGCGGCAGGCAGAAAGGGGCTCTTCCAGCGGGAAGGCTTCTGCCCCCGCCGCGCTGCACTCCTTCCGCAGCTGCTGCACACAGGTCAGCGCCTCAAAGGCCGCGCTCAGCTCTGCCACCGGCACACTGCCGCAGGCCGCAAGGGCGCGTGCCAGCATCTGCCGGTATGCGGCCGGTCCAGCGCTGCGGCGCACCAGCACCACGCCCGAGATCCCGGCCAGCGGAGCCTGCACCGCCGGGCCGTTGGTACAGACCAGCAGCCGGAGGGTGGCCGCTTCATCGGCCGCAAAGCCTTCTGCATCCTTATAAATATGTGTTCCTGCACCAAACAGCTTCTCGGCCTGCTCTGCGGTCTGCGCCGCCGCTGCATCATCCTCGCAGAGGACGAGGCAGCGCCCTGCAGCATCCGGGAGCCACTGCGCCAGCAGCTGTTCCACCGGCGGAAGCTTTTCTACGGCGAGGCTCAGAGCCTGATATTTCTCGGCGTTGGGGTCAGGGCAGCCCGGCAGATGGAGGTTCTTCACCTCGGCACGGAGGCGGGCCATCCCATCTTCCAGCGGCCAGAGCAGGGCCGTATAGGAGGCCGGCATGGGCAGCAGGCCCTCGGCCATCGCCCCGCCCAGCGCCAGCGGCTCCACGATGGCGTCGGCCAGCATCTCCTCGGCGGCGCGGCAGCTGTCGCCCGGGGCGTCCGGCTCTCCCAGAGCCAGCAGCTTTGCCCCCGGGCAGAGGCGGAACAGGGGCTGGACACAGTCGGTCCAGTCCTTTGCGCTCATCTCCCTCCAGCCGTCCAGCACCAGCAGGCCGGGCCGGAACTCAGCCAGCGCCACCCAGCCCAGCGCATTCTGCACGGCCAGCTGCTCGCAGCTCATCAGCCGCACCCGGCCGCCCAGCGTCCGGCCCAGCCGCTTTGTCAGGGCGCGGCGCAGCTCCAGACGGGCAGCGCAGGACACCACCCAGAGCACGCGCATCTCGGGGTGGGCATCCAGCAGCTCCCACACGATGCAGCCCTTGCCCGTACCCGCCGGGCGCACCAGCGCAGCACAGTTTTTCTGCTGCAGTCCAGCCTCCGCTGCACGGCAGGCTGTTTTATTTGAATCCTGTACCAAAATCGACATATCTTATCCTTTCTGCCCCTTCCGAGGGTTCAGAAATTCGCTTTTTCTGCAAAAAAGAAACGCGCCTGCGCAAAGCCGGCTTTCCTGCCTGCGCTGCGCCTGCGTTTTTCTGCAAAAATGTTACTTTCATGCTCTATTTTTATCATAAAAGTTTATTTCTTGTCAAGATGATTTGCACAGATTTTTCCAAATAATTTTACATCCCCTTTTTTCTGGAAATTCCGGGGCCGTTCCCTGCTGGCCGTTGACGGCGGGGACAGTTGGTGGTAGACTTTTTTCATCGGCTCCCCTTTTGGCGGGAGACTCCCCTATTTATGATATGTGAGGTAATCGATATGAACATCATCAGCACCGAAAAAGCTCCCGGCGCCATCGGCCCCTACTCTCAGGGCTACACCGTGGGCGGTCTCGTCTTCACCTCCGGCCAGATCCCGGTAGACCCCGCCACCGGCGCAGTCGCCGAGGGCATCGCCGCACAGGCTGACCAGAGCTGCCGCAATGTAGGCGCTATCCTCGAAGCTGCCGGCGTGGGCTTTGACAAGGTGGTCAAGACCACCTGCTTCCTGGCCGACATCGCCGACTTTGCCGCTTTCAACGAGGTGTACGCCAAGTATTTCACCTCCAAGCCCGCCCGCAGCTGCGTGGCCGTGAAAGACCTGCCCAAGGGCGTGCTCTGCGAGATCGAAGCCATCGCTGAGGCCTAAGCCGCCTTTTCCGCACAAAGAGGGGCCGTCTGCACTCTATTCCAAGTGCGGACGGCCCCTTTTGTCTGTCTTCGATTCCAGTTTTTCATGCTGGCCAACTTTCCCAGCCGGAGAAATTGACTTCGTTTTTCGCTTTTGTTACAATAGAATCGAACTGTTGCAAAAGATTTCCGGTCAAATTTGAAAGAGAGGTCCCTGCCTATGTCCAATTCCCGTGTTGAAAGCCACAGCCGCGCCGAATTGCGCAACAGGATCATCAGCACAGCCACCCTGCTCGAGATCCTGTTGTCCGGCCTCGTCCTCATCGGCCTGCTGCTGTCGATGGTGCCGCTGCTGCAGTGGATGCCCGGCCTGCTGTTCGACGGCAACGACGCCGAGGTGAGCATCTTCTTACAGCGGGCGCTGGACATCGTCATCGGCATCGAGTTTATCAAGATGCTGGCCAAGCACAGCCCCGGTTCCAGCCTCGAAGTGCTGCTCTACGCCATCGCCCGCCACATGGTGGTGGGGCACGAGTCCGCTCTGGAGAACCTGCTGAGCGTGAGCGCCATCGCCCTCATCTTCGTCGTGCGGAAGTTCTTCTTCGTGCCGGCCTTCGGCGCTCATCTGCCCGACGGCCACCCCGCACCCGACCTCACCCCTTCCCAGAGCGGCATCCCGAGATCGGAA
>ERZ809702.32-NODE-32-length-48227-cov-11.368_pt1 | contig 48227 bp, 44 predicted proteins | sample MGYA00520455_ERZ809702 | MGnify/ENA primary metagenome ERZ809702 (study PRJEB31588, sample SAMN03398776) | human gut metagenome | study: EMG produced TPA metagenomics assembly of the PRJNA231909 data set (A prospective, longitudinal analysis of the...
CCATCATCGGAAATATCAGCACATGGAATAAAAACAACCATTCGCCGCGGCTGACCGTTCCGGCAACAGTGGTAGCAAAGCGCACCGATGTTTCGCATTCCAGCAGTGCCAATGCCGGAGATATGTCCGGTGCGCACGGATACGACACTAGCACATTTACATCGTACTATGTGACTTTTCAGGTGGAGAGCGGCGACCGGATGGAATTTGAAGTGGACGGAAGCGATTATGGTCTGCTCGTGCAGGGCGACATCGGAAAGCTGAGTTTTCAGGGCACCCGCTATCTTGGGTTTGAGCGGAGCTAAGTGTTTCTTACATTATATAGTATGGAGTGCTGTATGAACGATTTGTTTATCCAAGGGCTGACCATCGACTGGAACAGAGTTCGCCCATACAATTATGTTCGTCAGATTCCTGCCATCAGTGGAATCGACACTTTTACATTCCATAAGCCCATTACGTTCTTTGTTGGCGAAAATGGAAGTGGAAAATCTACGCTTCTGGAAGCAATCGCTGTTGCTTACGGCTTCAACGCAGAGGGTGGAACGAAGAACTATTCATTTTCCACATACAACTCCCATTCGGAACTATGTGAGGCTATGACGATTTCCAAGGGGTATCGCAGACCAAAGTTCGGGTATTTTCTCCGAGCAGAGAGTTTCTATAATGTAGCCACCAAGGAAATCGACTATTCCGATGACGATCATCCCTCCAAAGGCTATCACCAAAAATCACACGGTGAAAGTTTCCTCGCCATTGCGCAGGACTACATGGGTGCAGATGGAGTCTATATTTTTGACGAGCCGGAAGCCGCTTTATCCCCGCAGCGGCAGCTCACGTTACTGATCAACATTTATCGGTGTGCCCAAGAAGGGGCGCAATTCATTATCGTATCACATTCACCCATTCTCCTCGGAATGCCTGATGCTGAGATTTTTAGCTTCGACAATGGCACGATTCATCCTTGTCAGTATGAAGATACGGACAGCTACGTTATCACCAAAACATTTGTAAATAATCGGCAGCATTTTTTGAACCAGCTTCTGAACGAAGAAACGTAATGCCGGGAAAGGACATTCCATATGAGTGATTCTACGTTGAAAGAGCTTTGGCAGCAGGTCGCTGAAAAGAAAAGCTGCGAAGCAAAACAGAAAGAACTGACCGCCCAGAGAGATACGCTTGCTGATTGCCTGAAAAAGCTGGAAAAATCCAAGCTGGCAGAGCAGGCTGATGTGGACCGTCTGGAGGGACACAGCCTTGCCGCATTTTTCTATCAAGTGATTGGAAAAATGGATGAAAAGCTGGACAAAGAACGGCAGGAAGCCTATGCAGCCCGCGTCAAGTACGATGCGGCTCTCCATGATCTTTCTTCCGTTGATGCCGACTTGAAGCAGATTCAAAATAGACTGGCACGGCTGTCCGATTGCGAAAGTCAGTATCAAGCTGCTCTTTCCGAAAAAATCAAAGGCATCAAAGTCTCTGCCCACCCTGCCGCACAGCAGATTGCGGAAAGCGAAAGCCGCATTGCCGCACTGAAAGTTCAAAAGCGGGAGCTGCTGGAAGCCATCAACGCAGGAAAGACTGCCTTGCATACGGTCAACGAAGTTCTCGAAACCCTCGACAATGCCGAGGGCTGGAGTACATGGGACGTAATGGGCGGCGGTTTGATGGCTGATCTTGCCAAGTATGAGGAACTGGACGATGCGCAGGAACAAATCGAACAGCTTCAAGTGGAACTGCGACGGTTCAAAACTGAACTTTCCGATGTTGAAATCACCGCCGACCTTCAGGTTACGGTGGACAGCTTTCTAAAATTTGCAGATTTCTTCTTTGACGGCCTCTTTGCAGACTGGGCAGTTCTGGATCACATCAATCAGGCACAGAGCAGAGTGGAGAATACCAAAGGTCAAATCAAGCGAGTCCTCGCACTTCTGAAAAAGATGCGCGAAGATGTTGATGTCCAAATCGCTGACGAAAAAGAGAAGCAGGAGCAGCTTGCAGTTGAAACTGAACTGTAAGTTTGAAGAGTCCGCTTATGTGATATGATTCGATAAAACCGAATTTACAGGAGGTGTTTCGATGAAAACAAGAAGGTTTGCCTTATGTTTGGCAGCGGTTTTTCTGGTGGCGATTTATATCAATATTCAGAAAAGCCATACTTTCACCCTTTCAAACGATGAGGGCACCATAAAGACAGAACAAATACAGCCACTTTGGGGAACTGTAAAAGTGAGCGGTGATTGTGATACTGAGGTGGTCTTTACCGATGTAGAGACTGGAGAAAAATACAGAATCGGATATATTACACAGGGCGTAACGGAAAGAATCAAACTCGAAAGAGGCAAATGGTATAAGGTGGCGGGCGGAGGCAACCTTACACTGAATCCTGTAAACATTCGAGTCGAATAAATGTAAGTTCCTTGCGGGCAGCTATGAAAGCTGAAGCTGAGAAGAGAGTTTTGAATATTCACATATGAAGGAGTACAGTTCTATGAATTACGGATGGGCAACTGTTTTCACTTTAGCGGCATGGTTTGCAGGGCTTGTGATTGATGTAAATGTGCGGGTCGGCGACCTCGGTTTACGAACCGTGCTTCCCGTCATCGTGATGGGCTGCTGCATCATGAAATTCATAAAGGACAACAATATTCAATGATCAATCTTTATTACATCCCTTGCGGGCAACCTTAAAACGGTTGCCCGCTCTTTTTATACCCTAAAATCCGAAAAAGGAGGAACGCTATGCCAAGCAAAACCGAAGAATATCTCGCCCTTGCCCAGCGCACGGCCAACGGCTTGACCCGATACTGGGAAAGCTGGACGGACTACCTGACCACCGCATCCCGGTTGTACAAGTACCCCTTTGCGGACCAGCTCATGATCTACGCCCAGCGCCCGGATGCCACCGCCTGCGCCGACTATGATGTTTGGAACAGCCGGATGAACCGTTATGTGCGCCGGGGTGCCAAGGGCATCGCTCTGCTGGACGAATCCAGCGGATTCCCTCGCCTGCACTACGTTTTCGATGTGTCGGACACCGGGGTGCGCCGCAATTCCCGTGACCCGGAGGTTTGGCAGCTCGGTCCCGATTTGGTGCAGCCGGTTTCGGAAATGTTGAGCAAGACCTACGGCATCAGCGGAGAGCGTGTCAGCCAGCAGCTTGCGGATGTTGCGGGAAAACTGGTGGCGGATTACTGGGACAACAACGGCGGGGACATCCGCGCCATCGTTGACGGGTCGCTCTTGATGGATTATGATGAAGCCGGGGTGGAGATGCAGTTCAAAAGCGCTGCTGCAATCAGCGTCACCTACACGCTGCTGGAACGCTGCGGAATTGAGCCTGCCGGGTGGTTCGACAAGGACGACTTCCGAGCCATCCACGAGTTTTCCACCCCAGACAGTGTTTACGCCCTCGGCGCAGCCGTCAGCGACATGAGCCGGGAGGTCTTACGCCAAATTGAGCGCACCGTGAAAACAACCATTCGCCGCCGCAATATAGAAAGGAGCCAATATGAATACGAACAGCAGGAACGTGACCTACTCGACCATCGGGGATTACCAGCTCCCGAACCTGACCCTCAGCCAGCCGAAGACCCCGCTGGGCAAGTACGGCAGGATGCGCCGGAATTACCTGAAGCAGTATCGCCCGGTACTGTACAATTCGATGCTCCTGAACGGGACGCTGTACCCGCATCTGATGGAGCTGGAGCAGACGGCAGAGAGCCGGATGCAGCAGATGATGACCGAACTGCTGAAGCAGAACCCAGCCCCGGACAAGGAGAAGAACCAGATGAGCTGGGTGAGGCACATGAACAGCCTGCGGGCGCAAACCGAGGAAATCATTCTGACGGAGCTGATTTACAGCTAAGTTTTCTGGATGCCGCCATCCCTACCGAAGCAGAACAGATTAAGAACATCGACCGAGCGGAGAGCGAGAAATCGTCCTCCGCTTTTGTTTTGTCGCAGGCTGAAATCGAGAACGAACTGCGTAAGCATGGTTCTGGGTTTACAGGTGGCAAGCAACGCATTATGGCACTGTACCAGACCCAGCCTGACCGAAAACTCCGTGCCAAGGCGTTGGCAAAGGAGTACGGCATCGGTGGGCATTCCCACGATTTTCTGGACGGAAGCCGGGGCTTTGTGAATCACGACTGGAAGGGTCTGGAATTTGACCATTACCCCGACCACCAAAAAATCACCCTGAAATGGGCGCAGGTGGAAAAGTATATCGACCTGATGATCCAGTCCGACCGCTACCTGACGGATGAAGAAAAGGAGCAGTGTACCACTGTACAGGAAGAAAACGGCTACAAAGTCGGTGACGATGTAATGGTTGATTTGCCCACTGGAACCATCGAGGGCACCATTAGCTATATCGGCGAAACGGATGTTCGCATCGACACCAGCGCACACGGACAGTCGTGGGATAACGAAGTTATCAACAAACGACAATTCGAGGACGGTCTGCGGCAGAATGAACCTAGCCGGCGTGTGGATGAAATGCTGGAGCAGGCAGAAACCATCTACAAGGAATCCGAGGTGCCGGAATATGAGCGTTTTTCTGTCCGCGAAGTGGTCGGAGGTACGTCCCAGCTTTTTGCTATCTGGGATGATCTCAATGAGGGCTACTATGCAAATGATAACGGAATGGCGCAATTTACAGACAAGGAGCAGGCCGAATCCTATTGCACCGCTTTGAAAAAAGAGACGGATGAACGAACCGCCGCCGATTGGCTTGCAGTGGAAAAGGCAAAGTTTTTGGCAGAAAATGAACCTGTTCCCGCTCTCCCAAAAGAGCGTGATTACCGTGTGGGCGATACAATCCGTCTGGACGGTAAGGATTTTACGGTCGAAACTGTCGGAACTCTGAACATCCAGCTTCGTGACCCGGATGAGGTCTATCCGGTTGCCCGCTCGGAAAGCAAGGAAAATCTGGAACGGCTGCTGCGCCAGCCGGGCAACATCCATCTGCACAACCTGACGGTCAATCTCACTCCTGCGCATGAGCCGGACGAGGACAAACCGCCACTTACGGACGAAGAATTGGACGAACTGCCCATCTCTAACGTAATGGACGGAAAGGTGCAGACCTTCCCGGATGCTGTTGCCTTGGATGAAGCCCTGAATGCTGAACCTGCGCCGGAGCCTGCCGGAAATTTCCACATCACGGACGACCATCTGGGCGAGGGCGGCGCAAAGCAGAAATATGCCCGAAATATCGAAGCCATCCGCACCCTGTTCAAGCTGGAACAGGAACACCGTGGTGCCACCGCCGAGGAGCAGCAGGTACTTTCCCAGTATGTGGGCTGGGGCGGTCTGGCAGATGCCTTTGACCCCGGCAAAGATAGTTGGGCAAAGGAATACGCCGAACTGAAAGGACTGCTTTCCGAGGAGGAATACGCCGCAGCCCGTTCCAGCACCCTGAACGCTCACTACACCAGCCCCACCGTGATCCGTGGTATCTACGATGCAGTGGAACGCATGGGATTCCGCAGCGGTAACATTCTGGAACCTAGTATGGGCGTGGGCAACTTCTTTGGAATGCTGCCGGACACCATGCAGGACAGCCGCTTGTACGGCGTGGAACTGGACTGCATCACCGGGCGCATTGCGAAAAAACTGTACCCGCAGGCTGACATTACCGTAGCCGGTTTTGAGTCCACCGACAGGCGTGACTTTTATGATCTTGCCGTGGGCAACGTGCCCTTTGGAAACTACAGAGTCAACGATAAGGCGTACAACAAGCTGGGTTTCAGCATCCACAACTACTTTTTCGCCAAGGCCATCGACCAAGTGCGTCCGGGCGGCGTAGTGGCATTCGTCACTAGCCGCTACACCATGGACAGCAAGGACAGTACCGCCCGCAAACACATGGCAGAACGTGCCGATTTGCTGGGTGCCATCCGTCTGCCGAATAATGCGTTCAAGGCGAACGCAGGCACCGAAGTGGTATCGGATATTATCTTTTTGCAGAAACGTGGCCGGCCCATCGACCATGAGCCGGACTGGGTGCAGCTGGGCAAGACCGAAGATGGCTTTGCCATCAACCAGTATTTCGTAGACCACCCGGAGATGGTGCTGGGGCAGCTCACGCTGGAAAGCACCCAATACGGTCACGACCTGACCGTTGCACCCATCGAGGGCACCAGCCTTGCAGCCCAACTTACCGAAGCTGTACAGCATATCGAGGGGCAGTATACTGCCATCGAGGTGGAAACACCAGATATTGCGGATGCCGAGGCAGAGCGCAAGACGCTCCCTGCTGACCCAGAGGTAAAGAATTTCTCCTACACCGTGGTGGACGGTGAGGTGTTCTACCGGGAAAATTCCGTGATGACGCAGGTTGAACTGTCCGACACTGCCAAGGGGCGTGTCACTGGCATGGTGGAGCTGCGGCAGATCGTCAACGAACTGATTCAGCAGCAGTTGGAGGATTACCCGGACGAGGACATTAAGGCAACGCAGGAGCGTTTGAACGCCGCCTACGATGCCTTTACCTCCAAATATGGCTTGCTGAACGACCGCAAAAACGGGCGACTGTTTGAGCAGGATTCCTCTTACTATCTGCTCTGTTCGCTGGAAAATCTGGACGAGCAAGGGCAGCTTAAATCCAAGGCAGCGATGTTCACCAAGCGCACCATTCGCCCGGAGCGCACCGTCACCAGTGTGGATACCCCCAGCGAAGCGTTGGCGGTGTCCATCGGGGAACACGGCAAAGTGGACTTGCCCTATATGGCAGAACTGCTTGGCACGCCCGGCGAGTATGGGCGCATTACCACTGAACTTTCCGGCGTGATCTTCAAAGACCCTGCCGCCGACCCCACCGACCCGGAAGCGGGCTGGCAGATGGCAGACGAGTACCTGTCCGGCGATGTCCGGGCAAAGCTGCGGATGGCGCAGTTTGCCGCCGAGACCAACCCGGAGTTTGCCGTTAATGTGGAGGCACTGACCAAGGCGCAGCCCAGAGAGCTGGAAGCCTCCGAAATTGATGTGCGCTTGGGTGCAACGTGGCTGGACCCGGACATTATCCAGAAGTTTATGACCGAGACCTTCCAGATCCCCTACTATCTGCGTCATGCAGTCAAGGTGAGATATTCTCCGTATACCGCCGAGTGGCGTGTGGAAGGCAAGACTGCCACCGGGCGGAGTGACATTATTTCCTCCGAGACCTACGGCACATCCCGTGCCAATGCTTACAAGATCTTGGAAGAAACTCTGAACCTGAAAGATGTCCGCATCTACGACACCATCGAGGATGCCGAGGGCAAACCCAAGCGTGTGCTGAACAAACGGGAGACCATGCTGGCACAGCAGAAGCAACAGGTCATCAAGGATGCTTTCGCCAACTGGGTCTGGCAGGACCCCCAGCGGCGCATTGCGCTGGTCCGGCAGTACAATGAGCTATTCAATAGTACCCGCCCTCGTGAATACGATGGCAGCCATATTCATTTTGTGGGCATGAACCCGGAAATCAGCTTGAGAGAACACCAGCGTAATGCAATAGCACACGTTTTGTACGGTGGCAATACTTTGTTGGCACACGAAGTGGGTGCCGGCAAGACTTTTGAAATGGCTGCATCGGCAATGGAGGCGAAAAGGCTGGGCTTATGTCAAAAATCACTTTTTGTCGTGCCGAATCATCTGACGGAGCAGTGGGCATCGGAGTTTCTGCATCTGTACCCTAACGCAAAACTGCTTGTTGCACGGCGCAAGGATTTTGAAACGGCGAACCGCAAAAAGTTCTGCGCCCGCATTGCCACCGGCGATTACGATGCCGTTATCATCGGTCATTCGCAGTTTGAAAGAATCCCACTTTCTTTTGAGCGGCAGGAGCGCATTATTCAGGATCAGATTGTGGAAACACTCTTGGCTATCAATGAACTGAAAGCCAATGCCGGAGAGAATTTCACCATCAAACAGATGGAGCGCACCCGCAAGACTCTGGAAGCCAAGCTGGACAAGCTGCGCGCCGACAGCCGCAAGGATGATGTTATCACCTTTGAGCAGTTGGGCGTTGACCGCCTTTTTGTGGACGAGTCGCACAGTTTCAAAAATTTGTTCCTCACAACAAAAATGCGCAATGTCGCAGGATTGTCCACCAGCGAAGCGCAAAAATCATCCGATATGTTTGGCAAGTGTCGCTATCTGGACGAGATCACCGGCGGGCGCGGAGTGGTGTTTGCGACCGGTACGCCAATCAGCAATTCCATGACCGAACTGTACACGGTCATGCGCTATTTGCAGTACAGCACCCTCCAACAGAAAAAGCTGACGCACTTCGACTGTTGGGCATCGACCTTCGGTGAAACCACCACCGCCATTGAGCTTGCGCCCGAAGGTACTGGGTATCGCGCCAGAACGAGATTTGCAAAATTTTTCAATCTGCCGGAACTGATGTCGATGTTCAAGGAAGTGGCAGATATCAAGACTTCCGACCAGCTACATCTTCCTGTGCCGGATGCAAAGTTTGAAACCGTGGTCGTGAAACCGTCCGAAACCCAGAAAGCAATGGTGCAGGAGTTGAGCAAACGTGCTGCGGAAATCCACTCCGGCACGGTGGATGCGTCTGTGGACAATATGCTCTGCGTCACCAACGATGGTAGAAAGATCGGTCTGGATGTGCGCCTGATGAACCCCATGCTCCCGGATGACCCGGACAGCAAGTTGAACGTCTGTGTGCGCAACGTCCTGAAAATCCGGGAGGAAGGCAAAGACCAGAAGTTGACCCAGCTTTTGTTCTGCGACCTCTCGACACCGAAAAACGATGGCAATTTCAATGTCTACGATGATATTCGCAAGAAGCTAATTGCCGCCGGTGTGCCGGAAAGCGAAATCGAATTCATCCACAATGCAGACACCGAAGCGAAAAAGGCTGCGCTGTTCTCGAAAGTACGCTCCGGCGATGTGCGTGTCCTGCTGGGCAGCACCGCAAAAATGGGCGCAGGAACCAATGTGCAGCAGCGTCTTGTGGCAGTGCATCATCTGGATGTCGGCTGGAAACCCAGTGATATGACCCAGCGCAACGGTCGCATCATCCGACAGGGAAACGTGAACAAGGAAGTCAAGGTTTTCAATTACGTTACGGAGGGGACGTTTGACAGCTATCTCTTTCAGACTTTGGAGAACAAGCAGCGATTCATCTCGCAAATTATGACTTCCAAATCCCCGGTTCGCTCCTGCGACGATGTGGACGAGCAGGCATTATCCTATGCGGAGATTAAGGCACTGTGCGCCGGAAACCCTCTTATCAAGGAGAAGATGGACTTGGATGTGCAGGTTGCAAAACTGAAAGTCCTGAAAGCCGACCACCAGAGCCAGAAATTCCGCTTAGAGGATAAGCTGCTGACAAAATTCCCGGCAGAGATTCAGGAGCAGACTGCAAAAATTGCGGCCCTGAAATCGGATGCTGAAATCGCTGCGGCGCATCCGCAGGACAAGGAAAACTTCTGCGGCATGGTTATTAAAGGCTTGACATACGACGAGAAAAAGACCGCTGGCGAACGGCTGATTCTCGCCTGCATGGAACTTCCGAACACCGAGGAACAGTTGGTGGGCAGCTATCGCGGCTTTGAACTTTCCCTGCGGTTCGACACGTTCCGCAATGAGCATCAGGCAGTTCTGAAAGGAAAACTGAAATATCCGGTGTCGCTCGGCTCCGACCCGCACGGCAACATCGTCCGTCTGGACAACGCTCTGAGCAATTTTGCCGACCGCATCACCGCAGCGGAAAACGAACTGGATACCCTGAAACAGCAGCAGGCGGCGGCGCAGGTCGAGGTGGAAAAGCCGTTTCCGCAGGAAGAGGAACTGGCGCAGAAATCTGCACGGCTGGCCGAGCTGAATGCACAGCTGGATGTGGACGAAAAACAGCATGATGAGCCGGAACAGGAAGAACTGAAAAAGGAGGATGCCCCGCGCCCCTCTGTGCTGGCTGCGCTGGAAGATAAGGCTGATAAGGTAGAACCCGTCAAACCGTTCAAATCTTATTTCGACAAGGAGGAACGATAACGTGCGGAATCGGGAGTACCGATTGTTTATTCGTGTCACCGCAGAAGAACGGCATCGCATCTGTGAAAAAATGTATGGCATGGGGATTCACAGCCTGAGTGCCTATATCCGCAAAATGGCTCTGGATGGGTATTGTCTGAACCTTGATCTGCCACAGTTGCGGAAGATGTCCTACCTTCTTCAGAATTGCAGCAATAATCTGAATCAGATGGCGAAGCGTGTTAATGAAAGCAATCAGCTGTATGCCGCAGACCTTGAGGACTTGCGTACCCGGCTGGATGAGTTGATCTCCATCGGTAAGCAGATTCTTGCTAAACTCTCGGAACTCTAAAAATTTCCCCGCAGTGGGAGGCTGCGGGTTTACATAACGGTTCACATCCTTGCAAAGCGATGTTTGATACCTTTATAATAGGGGCGAAAAGGAAAGGATGGTGTTCGATATGAGGTTTCTGTTCAAGATGGTTCTTGCCCCGGTTTCCCTGTTTGTTGCTTTTCTGGCTCTGATGGCAAAGTGGCTGCTTACTCTGTCCAGCTATGTTGTCGCCCCGCTGATGCTGTATATCTTCGGCTGCGGCATCTACACCGTCTACCGCCAGACTTGGGATCAGTTTCTGATTCTACTGGTTGCTGAATTTCTCTGCTTTGCTCTTTTTGTCGACGCAACTGCGATGGTGGAGGGCGTTGAACGATTCAGCGGTTGGCTCCGGGATATTATTTAATTTTGAATCTTCTGCCGCCTTCTGGCGGCTTTTTCATTTTGGGGGTGATCTGCTCTGGCTGCTACTCGTCTGATTGCACTGCATCAGCACAAAGGAAAATCTATCGCCGCCTGCCTGAAAGACCGCACCGACTATGCACAGAATCCTGACAAGACTGAAAAGGGTGAGCTTGTCAGCAGCTATCAATGCAGCCCGCTTACCGTAGATGAGGAGTTCATGCTCACAAAGAAGCTGTACGAGCAAGCCACCGGGCGCAGCCAGAAAAGCAATGTGATTGCTTATCAGATACGGCAATCCTTCCGGCCCGGTGAAATCACGGCAGAGGAAGCAAATCGAATTGGCTACGAGCTGGCCTCCCGCTTTCTGAAAGGCAAACACGCCTTTATCGTTGCCACTCATACCGACCGGGAACACATCCACAACCATATCATCTACAATTCCACTGCACTGGATGGCACCCGAAAATTTCGGGATTTTTTCTTTTCCGGTCTGGCAGTGCAGCGGTTGAGTGACTTGATTTGTCTGGAGCATCAGCTCTCCGTAATTGAAAAGAAGCCTTACCGGGAACGGCAGAAGCGCACCACTTACCCGCCAAGGGAAAGCAATCGAGACCGGCTGTGCAGCATCATCGACGAGATTTTGCAGCAGAAGCCCACCGACTACGAAGATTTTCTGCAAAAGCTGGAACAGCAAGGCTATGAAGTCAAACGTGGAAAATATACTTCCGTTAAGGGCGCACGACAGAAACGCTTCATTCGTTTCAAGACGTTGGGTGCCAGATACAGCGAGGATGAAATCAAGGAGGTGCTGGCCGGAAAAGCGGAACATCGCCCCCGTCAGAAACAGCCTCCCAAAGAGCAGCCATTTCAGTTGCTGGTGGACATTCAATCAAAACTTGCCGAGGGCAAGAGCGGTGGCTATGAGCGTTGGGCGAAAAAGCATAACTTGAAAGAGATGTCCAAGACGCTGATTTTCTTGCAGGAGCAGAAAATCGGTAGTGCGGATGAGCTGAAGGAACGTGCAGATGCTGCACTTTCGCACTATCACGAACTAGGCGATTCTATCAAGGCCGCAGAGCAGCGTATGACCGAGATTGCAATTCTTCATACTCACATTATCAACTATGCCAAGACCCGGCCAGTGTACGATGCTTACCGCAAATCCGGGTATAGTTCCAAATTTCTGGAAGCGTACCGGGAGGAAATCACGCTGCACCGAGCAGCCAAAGATGCTTTCGACGAAACAGGATTGAAAAAGCTGCCGAAGGTAAAAGAACTGAATGCGGAGTATTCTGCCCTGCTCACCAAGAAAAAGGCACTCTACCCGGCATACCGGAAGGCACGGGATGAGATGCAGGAAATCGTAAAAGCGCAGAAGAATGTTGAGCTGTTCTTCGCGGAGGAAAAGGACAGCAAAGAAAAAGAACAAGGACGATAAGCCAAAACCGCCGAGAGCACGACCTTTTATGGTCAGTTCTCGGCGGTCTTTTTTAGTTTATATAGCAGCGATCTTGTGTCACGAGCCAGTCCTCGCACAACCGCTGGGCTTCGTCCATGGTTTTGCAAGTGCAGTTGAACAGTCTGCCGTGCAGTGAACAGTAAGTGTACCGAACCTTTGGTACACCGTTTTCATCCTGAAACTTCGTGTAGCGTTCCTCACCGGGCATCAGATAAAGCTGTTCCATCTCTGCATCCGTCCTCTCTTTTTCGTGTGTCAGGCACACAACGTTCTCATTTTACCACGAATGCCGGGACTGTGCCATTGACGCTTGCACCAAAAAGCATTCAGGATTTTCGGAGAGAGTGTGCATTGACACACAACAGAAGCGTTCCGCAGGAATGCGCAGCCTGCATCCATCGGATGCAGAACGCATGGGGTTTGGGCACAGCCCAACAAGCATTTTGCAACGCAAAATAGCATTTGTGCGCACAAATGCACTGCTTGCCAGTTTTGTTCCCGCGTATGCTCCCGCTCTAAAATTACGTCTTGGGGGTTGACATTGAAAGAATTGGTGCTATAATGCTAACTAAGTTAGCACGCGGGCGTACCAAGGAGGTGAAATATATGGCAGTTGGTACTTATGAGATTACCCACGAAAAGATTTTGGAAAGTGGCAAGCAGCAATTTCTGAAAAACGGGTATGAACGAACGAATCTGAGAGAGCTGTGCAAGGGAGCCGGTATTACCACAGGAGCATACTACCGGCACTTTGAAGATAAAGCGGCATTGTTCTCCGCATTGGTGGAACCTGCGGTTAATGGACTTCGGGAGCGATATGACGCGGCAGAAGATCGGTGCTTCGATTATATATCCGCCCATAACATGACCGATTTGTGGAGTGTTTCTGTTGGTACGATGGTGGAATTTATTGATTTCATCTTTGACCACTTTGACGAGTTCAAACTTCTCCTGCATTGTTCGGATGGTACGAAATACGTTGACTTTATTGACTGGATGGTAGAAAAAGAAGTCCAGGATACATTGAAAATGTATGATGTGCTGGACGAGAAAGGCATAGAGCATAAACGGCTAAGTCTGAAAGAGTTGCATATGCTGAACCATGCTTATTATGCCTGCATCTTTGAAACCGTGTTACACGACTATACCAAAGAGGAAGCAATTCAGACCACGCATACATTGGTGGAATTTTTCACAGCCGGCTGGCGAAAAGCGCATGGCCTTTGATACAGACAAAGGCCACTCTTTTTTTGACCAGCGGATAACTTAGTTTGCGATTTTTGTTAGCACACTTAGTTATCATTTTCGGACGGTAAGTGAGATATATTTTTTGCCCAATCGGTAACTTAGTTCGCATTTTTTGTTAGCATACTTTGTTATCTTCCTTCTCGGCAACTATATTTTTTTCATATATGGTTAGCAAAATCTAACTTTAAGGAGGTTCATTTCATGGAGAACAAAAAAGAGCAAAGCACAGCTTCAAGCCTCCTGCGCTTTGCTGGCCCATACAAAGGGAAATATATTCTTTCTATTTTCCTGTCTGTGTTGGGCGTCGCTTCGGGCTTGGTTCCCTATTATGCCGCAGCACAAATGCTGATCGGACTGATCGGGGATGAACGGGAGTTTTCCTTTTATCTGATGTGGGGTGCGGTTGCCGCCATCGGGTACATAGCAAAATCCTGTTTCTCGATCCTTTCCACCAGCGTTTCACATACTGCTACCTTTCATGCGCTCCGGGATGTGCGGAAACAGATTGTTGACAAACTGAACCGGATGCCGATGGGAACTCTTTTGGATACACCGTCCGGCCAGTTAAAAGACATTCTGGTTGACCGGGTGGAGGGACTGGAAACACCGCTGGCCCATCTTCTCCCGGAGATGTCCGCGAATGTGCTGGTTCCCATTTTCATCATTGTGTATCTGTTCGTGCTGGATTGGAGAATGGCGCTGATCTCCCTGATTGCCATTCCAGTGGGCATGGCTTTTATGGCTACGATTCTGAAAACCTATCCGCAGCAGTATGAGGGCTCCGTGAAGATCAATCAGCAAATGAACAATGCGGTTGTGGAATATGTCAACGGAATTGAGGTCATTAAGGCGTTTAACCAGAGTGCGGCGTCCTATGGAAAATACTCGGATGCCGTCAGGGAAAATGCGTCTTACTTCTATAACTGGATGAAAAGCTGCCAGTGGGCAATGGCTTCTTACAATGCGATCTGCCCCGCCGTTTTGATTACGGTTCTCCCCGCTGGTGTGCTGTTTTATGCAGCAGGCAGCATTACCGCCGCCAACCTGATCACGATCATCATTCTTTCGCTTGGTATTGTCGGCCCGCTGATTGCCGCCTCTAACTTTGCGGACAGTCTTGGTGCGGTGGGAACCGTGGTTGGTGAGATTGCAACGCTGCTGGACGGCCCGGAGCTGGTTCGCCCTGTGGAGCCGGTGAAGCTGGACGGCGAAGAAATCTGCCTGCATGATGTTTCCTTTTCTTATAAGGAAAATGGGGACAACGCAATTTCCCATATCAACCTTTCGATCAAGCCCGGTACGGTAACAGCCCTGGTTGGCCCCTCCGGTTCCGGCAAATCGACCATTACGAAGTTGATTGCAGGATTTTGGGACGTGGGTTCCGGTTCTATCACGCTGGATGGAAAAGACCTTAGAAAAATCCCGCAGAAACAGCTTGCCGATCAGATTGCCTATGTCTCCCAGGATAACTACCTGTTTGACGATACCATTCGTGAAAATATCCGTATGGGCCGAAGCAGCGCAACGGATGAAGAAGTGGAGCAGGCTGCAAAGGCCGCTGGATGTGATGCGTTTATCCGCAGTCTGGAAAATGGCTATGATACGAATGTCGGCGGTGCCGGAGGCCATTTGTCCGGCGGTGAGCGTCAAAGGATCGCCATTGCACGCGCTATGCTGAAAGATGCACCTATCGTGATCCTTGATGAAGCGACAGCCTACATCGACCCGGAAAATGAAGCGATTGTCCAGCAGGCTGTCAGCAAATTGGTGGCCGGAAAGACGCTGATTATTATTGCACACCGTCTGTCTACCATTACGGATTCGGATAACATCGTGGTCATGCAGGATGGACAGATTTCCTCTATGGGAACCCATGAGGAACTTTTGAAGAAGTCCGCGCTGTATAAAGAAATGTGGCAGGCGCATATTGGAGCAAAGGATGGTGAGAAAGCATGATAAATGTATTTAAGAAAATCTGGGACTTTGCTTATAACGAGCATGGCAATATCAAAAAGTCCATTGGTCTGGGCCTCTTAAACGCCATCTTCCATGCGCTCCAGCTTTATGCCATTTTTGCGGTGCTGGCAGCTCTGGTGAACGGGAATCCGGGCAAAAATACGGCGCTCATTGCCGTAGGTTTGATGCTGGTGAGCATTGTCGGAAAGATCGTCACGCAGTATTACTCCCAGTTACAACGTGTCCATGCCGGTTATTTTATGGCGGCGGATAAGCGGATTCAGATTGGCGATAAACTGAAAGTTGTTCCGATGGGCTATTTCAATCAGAACAGCCTCGGAAACATTACTGCGGTTGCTACGACTACACTCAGCGAAGTGGAAACGACTGCCCCCGTAGTTCTGGTAACAACCCTCGGCGGTTTTATCAATGCCGTGGTATTTGCGATTGTGATTCTGTTGTTTGACTGGCGGATCGGCCTTTTGGTCGTTGCCGCTATGCTCCTGTTCCTTTGGGTTACTTCCATGATGGAAAAGCGTACCCGCAGAAACGCCCCGCTGCGTCAGGCCGCCCAGGAGAAATTGGTCGAGGCCGCGCTGGAGACTATTCAGGGCATGAGTGTGGTTAAGGCGTTCAATCTAAGCCGGGACAAAAACAAGCGGATGGATCAGGCGATTGACAATAGCTGTACGGAAAACGCCAGCATGGAAAAATCCATGTCCCCTTACCTCTGGCTCCAATCGGTCATTCTCGATCTGTTCAGTGTGGGGATCATGCTGCTATCTGTTTATTTCTATCTGCAAGGTACAATGCCTTTGGCCTACTGCCTGTTGCTGATCGTTGCGGCCTTTATGATTTTCGGTGAATTAAAGAGTGCCGGAAGCGGTATGGCAACGCTGCGGCTGACGGAGGTATCCATTGACCGGGTCAACGAGCTGGATCATGTTCCTGTTATGAGCGAAGGCAGCATTGACACCGCGCCTGCGTCCTATGGCATTGAATTTCAGGATGTGCGCTTCGCCTACGAAAAGCGTACCATTCTGGATGGAGTCAGCTTCAAAATACCGGATCGTACCATGACCGCGATTGTCGGTCCCTCCGGTTCCGGCAAGACAACGCTCTGTAACCTGATCGCCCGCTTTTGGGATGTGAACAGCGGCTGTGTTTCTATCGGCGGTAAAGACGTAAAGGCATATACGCTGTCGGAGCTGATGTCCAATATCAGTATGGTATTCCAAAATGTCTATTTGTTTGCGGATACCATTGAGAACAACATTAAGTTCGGCAAACCGGATGCTACCCATGAGGAAGTCGTTGCGGCGGCGAAAAAGGCTTGCTGTGATGAATTTATCTCCGCTTTGTCGGATGGCTATAACACGATGATCGGTGAGGGAGGCGCTTCTCTCTCCGGCGGCGAAAAACAGCGCCTTTCTATCGCCAGGGCTATGCTGAAGGATGCTCCCATCGTCATCTTTGACGAGGCCACCGCAAATGTTGACCCTGAAAACGAGGATCGTTTGCAGACCGCGATTGAGGAACTGACAAAGAATAAAACTATTATTATGATTGCTCACCGTCTGAAAACTGTCCGTAATGCCGATCAGATTCTGGTCGTAAACGGCGGCAAGATCGTACAACAGGGCAAGCATGACGATCTGATCCGGCAGAAAGGCATCTATGCTGATTTTGTCAGTGGCCGCAAGCAGGCGATTGGCTGGAAAGTGAACGCAAATTAACAAAGTAAGGTTTGTGCTGCTTTCGAGCAGACAAATAGATCATTTTAAGGAGGATTTTCCAATGGAAACCAACAAACTCAAAGCAAAAGACTTAATCAATGTCGGTATTTATACTGCTATCTACATCGTAATCTTTTTCGTTGTAGGTATGCTCAATGCAATCCCTGTACTTTATCCGCTCCTGTATGTCTTGATCCCGCTGATTTCCGGTATCCCGTTTATGCTGTTTCTGACCAAGATTGAGAAGTTCGGCATGGTCACGATCATGTCGGTCATATGCGGCGTATTCTGGTTCCTGATGGGTTATACCTGGACAGCGATTGTCGGCTATGTTGTGTTCGGCATTATTGCTGATTTGGTGCTGAAAGCTGGCAAATATAAGAGCTTTAAGGTGGATGTGATTGGCTACTGGCTGTTCTCCTGCGGTATGATCGGTTGTCAGGCTCCCATGTGGGTCATGGCTGATACATACATGGCACAGGTAGAGGCATCTATGGGCGAACAGTATGCAAGCGAACTGGCCCACTATATGCCGTCCTGGATGGGTATTGCGGCGATTGCAATCATCTTCATTGGCTCTCTGCTGGGCGCGTTGCTTGGACATAAGATGCTGAAAAAACATTTTGAAAGAGCAGGCATTGTCTAATGGAACAGTATGAGGCTTATCAACCACCCCAAAAGAAAGGCTTTTATCTTGACCCGCGCACAAAAGTCCTGTTTATGGCTTTCATCACAACGCTGATGTTCTTTGTATATGAGAATCTTGCGATGGATGCTGCGGTGGCGATAATCCCGTTGACCTTGCTCCTGATAAACCGTCAAGTGCGGACAGCCCTCATTTACGGGGGGCTGTTCGCCCTGGCAGTTGTGGCAAAGCTGACACAGGGGATGTATGTATTGCCATCTGTCCTTAACATGATTTCTGTTCTGCTGGTTGCAATGGTAATCCGCCTGTTCCCAATTTTTATGTTGGGCTATTACATTATTGAATCTACCTCTACTGATGAATTTGTGGCCGCTATGGAGAAATGGCACGTCCCGGAGGCGTTCATTATTCCCATTACCGTTGTGATTCGGTTCATTCCTACGCTGGGTGAAGAATCGGCTGCGATCACGGACGCTATGCGGATGCGTGAAATCCAGTTTGGAACAAAGAAGTTCTGGCAGAATCCCACCGCGCTTCTGGAATACCGGGTAATTCCGCTAATGATGTCGGTTGTCAAGATCGGTGATGAATTATCTGCGGCGGCTCTCACCAGAGGTTTGGGAGGCTTAAAGCACAGGACGAGTATTGCGGCCATCGGCTTTACTGCGTATGACCTGATTATTGCGTTGCTCTCGGTTGGCCTGCTGGTCTGGTCGTTTTTGTAGGAGGTGACAAGTCTATGATTGAATTTCAAAATGTCACTTTTACTTATCACAGTACGGAGAGGGAAAACGGCGTTTATAACCTAAATCTGACAATCCCTGATGGACAGGTTGTTTTACTCTGCGGGGAATCTGGCTGCGGCAAAACGACCCTTACCCGTTTAATCAATGGGCTGACGCCGGAATATTACGAAGGAAAGCTGGATGGGGTAGTTCTTGTAAACGGAAAGGATACGGTAAAGACCCCATTGTATGAGCTGTCTAAAGCAGTTGGTTCCGTATTCCAGAATCCCCGTTCTCAATTCTTCAATGTGGATACCACCGGAGAGATTGCCTTTGGCTGTGAAAATATCGGACTGCCGAAAGAAGAAATATACCGGCGCATTGGACAGGTCACAGGCGAGTTAAAGATTCAAAAACTGCTTGACCGCAGCCTGTTCGCACTCTCTGGCGGTGAGAAGCAGAAAATAGCCTGTGCGTCTGTCTCCGCTATGGAGCCGGACATCTTTGTGCTGGATGAACCGTCCTCCAACCTTGATGTTGCTACGATTGCTGATTTGAAACAGGTTGTTGCGAAATGGAAAGCAATGGGAAAGACGGTCATTGTTGCAGAACACCGGCTGTATTATCTGATGGACATAGCAGACCGGGTGATCTACTTAAAAAATGGGCGAATTGAGCAGGATATGTCTGCGGCCGCATTTGGGCGGCTCGGCGTGGAGCAGCTTCAGGCAATGGGCCTTCGCTCCCTCCATCCGGCTAACTTCAGCAAGATACCAGCGGTGTCTTTGGGCAGCAGTTCTATTGAAATCAGAAACTTCTTGTTCTCCTACGGGAAGATGGAGGCAATGAATATCCCGCAGCTATCCGTTCCGCAGGGGGCGATTGTGGGAATCCTTGGGGACAACGGTGCAGGCAAGACCACCTTTGCAAAGTGCCTATGCGGATTGGAGAAATCGGCAAAAGGCACGTTGCAGATTGGGCAGGAAGCTCTTGGTGCAAAACAGCGTATTAAAAAGTGCTACATGGTCATGCAGGACGTAAACCATCAACTTTTTACAGAAAGCGTGTCGGACGAAATTCTGCTGAGTATGCAGGGTGAGGACGAGCAGGCCGATAAGAAGCAGACGGAGGAAATCTTAAAGAGCCTGAATCTGCTGGAGTATCAAGAACTGCATCCCATGTCCCTGTCCGGCGGTCAAAAGCAGCGGGTAGCCATTGGAAGTGCGATTGCATCGGATAAAGAGATCCTGGTGTTTGACGAACCGACCAGCGGCCTGGACTATCATCATATGCTGGAGGTTGCCGGCAATTTGCAGCGGCTTAGTGATATGGGAAAAACGCTGTTCATTATTACCCATGACCCGGAGCTGATTGCAAAATGCTGTAATTATTTCGTGTTCATTGAGCATGGCAAGACAGTATGGAGCGGCGGATGGACAGACGGAAATAAGAAGCGGATTGCAGACTTCTTTTCCTTTGCTGTATGAGTTGTGATTTGTAATAACAGACCGATTTTTAACTGCCACAAAGTGTATTTAGGCGTCTTGTAATGCCTTGCAATACATTTTGTGGCGGGAAAATCGGATCATTGTGAGTACCTTTGTTATGAGAAAGCAAAATTTTTCAAACGCATGATAACTAAGTTCGCTTTTTTGTTAGCACACATCCGTTATCTTCAAAAGTTTGGAGGTGAAAATTTGACCACAAGCACATTTGAAGCAACGTATAAGAGGATTCTGGAATGTGGCAAGGCGCAATTTCTGGAAAATGGCTATGAAAGAACGAGCCTTCGGGAATTGTGTAAAACTGTTGGTATTACAACAGGATCGTTTTACCGCCACTTTACGGATAAGGGAGCACTATTTTCCGCATTGGTGGAAAGTACGACTTCCGGTCTGAAAGATTTACTGAAAGATTGCTTGGAAAAAGGCTATGATTTGATCGCTGAATGTCCTGAAATCTTTTACAAAGAACATTATCAGCACGATATTCCCACATTGTTGAATTATATCTATTGCCACTTCGATACATTCAGGCTGCTGGCATTGTGTGGTCATAAGAATTGTTTTCGGGATTTTGTTCGTGAGCTGGCAATGCTTGAAACAAAATACGCAAAAAGAATTGCAGCAGATCTTCGGGCCACATTTCCTTTTCCAGCTGAAATACTGCTGGCTATCCATCAGTCTTTTTACATTGGACTGTTTGAAGCGGTTATCCACAATGTACCCAAAGAGCGTATGGAAGAACTGAGCGGGCTGCTTATACAGTATTACACAGCAAGTTGGAGCAGCGTTATCACAGAACAGGGGATGACCCTGATTTTCTATATTCCAATCCAGCTTGCACCGACCACGCTCCTTTCCTGGTTCATCAAGGACGCAAATCTTGTAAGCCAGGGTGCAACGCCTTTCCGTCTTTTGTTCAGCACCTAGGGCAACAAAGCCAAATGGGTCTAAAATCTCATATACGAGGTCATGACAGCCGGTTGCTTTTTGAATGGGATAATTTTATCCCTCTACCAGGTTAGAACCGTCTGTGAAGATTTCAACTCATAGGCGGTTCTTGTTATTTGAAAGCGAAATGATGGGGCATTCTTCAACTTATGCGGTGGAGAGATGGCTTTACATAGCAGCATCCGGGATTCACCGTATTAAGCGGAAGAATGTCCGGATGCTGCTTTTTATTCAGGAGGTGTCTGTTATGCGGCAATCTGATTCGGTGAGCGAAGAACTTGACACGGAGAACGTTCAGTGTGCGCTTGATTTTGAGAACACAATGAATGAGCTGGAGACACAGTTATACTATCGCCATCTGCCGCCGAAGGAAGTTGCTCTGCGGGTCATGGAAACGGCCTGTAAATTCTATGATGCCGACTGGTGCGGTCTAATTCAGGTTGATCTGGATTTGGGACTGTGGAAGCCACTCTGGTGGCACAATGAATGCCAAGAAGATAAAACCACTATCCTTACAAATGAGTTTGAATCGTCTGAATTTCTCGACCGCTGGGTAAAAGCGGTACGCAGAGGAACTCCCATGGTTGTGTCTGATGCCGAAGAAGTTAAGGACCTCTATCCAGATGAATACCAGCTCTATGAGCGTCTGGGAATCAAGTCTGTCCTTGCAATTCCTTTGGAGCCTCGGCAAATCGCCCTGATTGCTGTGCGCAATCCTCAGCGGTACATCCATCAGACCAGTATGCTCAAGCTTCTGGCATATGTGTTACTGGCAGCATACAACGATAAGCGAATGGCTGACAGTCTGGGCATGGCGTTCTCGCCAGAAAACATCAAGAGCAGCCATGATGTCTTCATCAGCCTGTTCGGAGAATTGAAAATCCACACTTCGCGCGGTGTTCTGCCGGAGTCTGACCTGAAATCTCCAAAAATCAGCCGCCTGTTGACCTTTATGCTGCTTTCAAAAAAGAAAGCCCTTTCATCGTTGGAAATCGTACAGGAAATCTGGCCAGAAGAACTGGAGGATAAAGATGAACCCGGAAAAAAGGTCAAACAGCTCGTTTACCGGCTGCGGCAGGCATTCAGTATTATCTCGGATGAACAGCTGATTCTCTCCACCCCGTCTGGTTACCAGTTCAACCCAGACCTCAACATCACAACCGACTTCCAGATGTTCGATGAACTTTGCATTGCCGCTGCAAAAGCTACTTCTACCATAAATAAGGTGGGACTACTCGAAAAGGCTGCATCGTTGTATCAGGGCAAGCTTCTTTCTGCCGCTGATGGTGAACACTGGCTTGTTCACTATGCAAACCGCTACCACCTCGCATTTATGAGTACAGTTAATGAACTGTTGAAGCAGCTGATGGACTTCCACGCATACGATCTGCTCCATCAAGATGCAGCCCTGGCCCTGACCATCGCGCCGGAAAACACAAAAGCCTACTATTGGCTCATTTGCTCGTACCGGAAACAGCACATGGACGAGCTGGCATCGGGCGAACTGGCTGCTGCGAAGCAAAAGCTGCCCGAAGATGAATACCAGAAACTACTTAACTTACTTGAATAATAAAATAACGTGGTTACGTCATATAACTTTCGCGTGGCCTTCATACAACTTCTGTGTGACCTTATTTTTTCTAAAATCGTTCCATGTGACTTTCATAAGACCGTCACGTGACTTCTGTAAGACCCTCGCATGCTATGGATACATCACCCTGTCCGGCAAGACTTCTGCACTTGCAAAGAGCCTTTATAAAGAGGAAGGCGAACTGGATGGCTTCGAGTACCAGATGGCAATGGCCTTGACGGGCATCGAGAACGTAAAGTGGTGGCACAGGAATCCTGACAACGGACGCTTTGCATTCTGCCTGAATGCGTTCCGCAACCATTACCCGGATTTTATCGTTATGACCCGCAGCGGAAAAATCCTGCTGGTGGAAACCAAGGGCGATCAGCTAGAAAATGCGGAATCCCGCGAAAAGATCAGACTGGGCCGCGCATGGCAGAATGCCGCCGGGAGCCAGTATCGCTACTACGTGGTGTTCCAGAACAAAGACCTTCATCTGGACGGTGCTTACCGCTTCGATGAATTTTTGAAGATTCTGAAAGAACTATAACGCGCAAAACGGCTGTATCCCGGAATCGTTCGGGGTGCAGCCGTTTTATTTTATCGCCCATATTTTCTTCCATAAAAAGCAGGAACGAGCTGATGCTACAAAAAAAGTTAGCGGGTGCTCCCACTTGACAGGGTTTGATAGTTATGCTATTCTAACCGTGCTGTGACCAAAAATAAAATCCGGTCACAGCGGAGGAATCGTATGCCCACAGCGTTTACAGAAGAAGAGCGTGCTGTTCTGAGCGAGGAATTGCTGAAGAGTGCCGGTCGGCTTGTGCAGGAACAGAGTGCCCGCAAGATCACGGTGGAACAATTGACGAACAGCGTTGGGATTTCCAAAGGCGCATTTTACCTGTTTTATCCGTCCAAGGAACACCTGTTTTATGCGCTGCTGCGCCGGATGCACGCAAACCTGTATGCACCGGCTTTGCGGATGCTGGAACAGCCGGTGGGAACCCCGGCACAGCAACTGACAGATGCCATTCTGGAAGGCTGCAAGGCACTGGACGAAAGCGGCCTGTGCCGTTTCTGGGAAGAAGATGCCCCGCAGATCCTGCGTTCCATTCCGGTCGAGGAACGCGGAGAGCAGACTGCACAGGAAACGGAGGTCTTTCACCGATTTCTGTGCCAGAACGGAGGAACGAAGCTGCCGGAAGAAGAAGTCATTCCGGCACTGGAAAGCCTGATTCTGACGGTTCCCATGCGCAAAGAACTGGGAACAGCGTATCCGCGTATCCTGCTCTGGATGGCACAGGGCATCTGCGAACAGATTTTTTGATGGAACAATGCCATGAGCGATCATGGCATTTTCATAGAATTGAAAGTTAGCCAAAACGAACATTGACGATAAGGAGAAAACTAATGAATACGAACTCCAAAAAACTGACGATCCCGGATCTGATCTCGATCGGTGTGTTCACCGCAATCTACTTTGTGCTGGTCACGGTTGCCACCTTTGCCTGCGCTCTGCTGCCGGGAGCTGGCAACATTCTGCTGCCCGCTGTGTCGGCCCTGATCTCCGGCAGTGTGTATATGCTTCTGGCGGCAAAGTTGCAAAAGTTCGGCGGCATCAGCGTGATGGGCCTTGTCATGGGCTTGTTCTTCTTTGTGTCCGGCCATTTTGTACTGTCCTTTGCGACCGATATCGTCTGCGGCATACTGGCGGACTGGGTGGCTTCCCGGAGCCATTACCGCAGCCGGAAGGGACTGCTTGCCAGCTATGTGATCTTTTCCTACGGACTGACCGGCCCCATCCTGCCGCTGTGGTTCATGAAGGATGCCTACATCGCCAGCCTGACCGCCCGCGGAAAGGATGCGGCATACATTGATACTCTGTTTGCGCCCATCAACAATGCAAGCTTTGTAGTGAGTATGGCTGCGATTCTCGTCTGCGCGGTGCTGGGCGGCATCTTTGGCCAGAAAATGATGAAAAAACATTTTGCAAAAGCAGGGATCGTCGCATGAACTTCCGAATGGACCCAAGAGCCAAGCTTTATCTGCTCGTGCTGGCAAATCTGATGCTGTTTTTCCATGTGGGAACAGCAGCCGAAGCGGTCAGCACCGGTTTGTTCCTGCTGTTGTTCTTTTTGTCCGGGCGTGTACGCTCCGGCCTCCGGCTGAGCGTGGTATATTTCGGCCTGCTGGCATTGGAACTGTGGGCTGTGCCGCGGGCGGGTGAGGGCGTTCTGACGAACTTTCTCTCGCTTTTGTCGGTCGGTATCCGCATGATGCTGCCCTGCATCATCACGGGAGCCTATGCGTTCTCCACCACGACTATGGGCGAACTGACAAGCGCCCTGCGCCGGATGCACATCCCGGAAAGCATCATCATTCCCTGCGCGGTGGTGGTGCGCTTCTTCCCGACTGTGCGGGAAGATTATCACCAGATCCGGGATGCAATGGCTTTGCGTGGGATTGCGGAAGGAAAGCTGGCACTGCTGCGGCACCCGATGCAGTCGCTGGAATATATCCTGATGCCGCTGCTGATGAATGGCAACAACGTGGCGCAGGATCTCTCCGTAGCAGCGCTGACGAAGGGCATCGGCCTGCCGGGCCAGCATACCAGCATGACCGAACTGCACCTGACCGTGTGGGACTTTTTCTATCCGGCCCTGTGCACACTGCCGCTGCTTGCAAAGGAGGTGCTGTTGTGAACGCACAGATTCGGAGTGACCACATTTCGTTCACCTATCAGAACACCACGGCACCGGCCCTGCGGGACATCACTCTTTGCATTCAGCCGGGTGAATGTGTCCTGCTCTGCGGTCGGAGCGGCTGCGGGAAAACTACCTTTTCCCGGCTGCTGAACGGCCTGTCCCCCGCATTTTACGCTGGAGAGTTGACAGGAACCTGTACCGTGGGCGACCTGCTGGCAGGCAGTGCAGCCATCGAGGCGTATGTCCCATGGGTGGGAAGTGTGTTCCAGAATCCGAAAACGCAGTATTTCAACGTGGACACAACGGCTGAACTGGCCTTTCCCTGCGAAAACAGCGGGATGCCTCCGGCTGAAATCCACCGCCGGGTGCAGGAGGTCGTGGCGCAGTTCCAGCTGCAAAACCTGATGGGCCGCAGTGTGTTCCGGCTTTCCGGCGGTGAAAAGCAGCGGGTGGCCTTTGCGGCGGCCTGTATGCTGAAACCGAAACTTTTGGTTCTGGATGAGCCGACCAGCAATCTGGATGCCAATGCAATCGTTTGTCTACATGATATGATTGCACTGATGAAACAGGCCGGCGTGACCATCGTACTGGCCGAACACCGGCTGGCATGGGTGCAGGATGTGGTAGACCGGTATTTCTTTTTTGAGGATGGAAATCTCACTGCAGAATGGACAAAGGCTCAGTTTGCAGCGCTGCCGGAAGAAACTGTCCGGCAGGCTGGGCTGCGTATGCGGGAACTGGCTCCGTACCGGGAACGGCTGTGCACAAAAGCTGCATGGACACCGCAGACAAAACCGATGCTGGAACTAAAAGCTCTGACAGTGGGCTACCGGAAAAACCAACCTGTCCGAACCCTGCCTGACCTTGCATTTGCGAAGGGCGAAATCGTCGGGCTGATGGGACACAATGGTCTGGGAAAAAGCACGCTCGCAAGGACGCTTTGCGGCCTGCTGAAACCCTTGGGTGGGCAAATCATCTGGGACGGAAAACCTGCCAACGCAAAGGAATGCCTGCGCCGGAGTTTTCTGGTCATGCAGGATGTGAACTACCAGCTGTTCAGCGACAGTGTCCAGGAAGAGATCTTACTGGGTGCAGCGCACCCGGAACAATGCGATGCCGTGATGCAGGCATTGGGGCTGGAACAGCTTGCCGACCGGCACCCCATGAGCCTTTCCGGCGGGCAGAAACAGCGTGTCGTAGTAGCGGCGGCCATGCTGTCCGATAAGCCGCTGATCGTGTTGGATGAGCCCACCAGTGGTCTGGATCGTGGCAGTATGGAGCAGGTCGGACAGCTGCTCCAACAGCTGAAACAACAGGATAAAACGATTCTGGTCATTACCCACGATGAAGAACTGGCAGCAGACTGGTGTGACCGCGTTATGATCCTGAAGGATGAAAAGGAGAATCGCAATGGACTATCATGCAAATGACTGGCTTGGCCGGTGGCAGAACTTTGAAAGCTATCTTACCAGCGCAGACCCTGTTCTGATGAAGGCGTGGCAGGAAGCAGAGGAAGCGGTTGCCTCCATGAAAATGCCAATGTTCCGGGATGGTGCAAAAACATTCTGGCAAAAAGCCTGTGTAACCAGCAGCCCGGAAAATCCGTGTACGCTCGGCGGGTGGAACATCACTCCGGCGGAAGCGGAAAAACTTTGCATCGAATGGCTGGATGCAGACGGAAACCCGCTGGGCAAGGCGGTTTATCATGTGGAGACGATTTTGCAGAAAGGGCTTGAAGGCAAGGAAAATCTTCTGTTTGTGGCAGAAGCTGTGCCGGAAAACTGGCCGTTCCGCTGCCTGCTGGCCATGGAACCGATGCCGCCCCGCACAGCCCGCCAGAACGGCGGTCTGCTGAGCCATCTGCATTTCCAGTATGCCAGCAACTCGAACAAGCTGTTTGACCCGGAAAACGGGAAGCTGCACAATCTGATGTGGTACGCAACCATGTGCGACGGAGATGGCACCCGGCTGGAGCAGTGCAACATCGTGCGGGCACTGCATCATCTGCCCGTGTGGGATGAACTTCCGGAACTTTGATCAACCGGTTCAAAAATCATACAGTCAATGAACTGTTGAAGCAGCTGATGGACTTCCACGCATACGATTTGCTCCATCAAGATGCAGCCCTAGCCCTGACCATCGCACCGGAAAACACAAAAGCCTACTATTGGCTCATTTGCTCGTACCGGAAACAGCACATGGACGAGCTGGCATCGGGCGAACTGGCTGCTGCGAAGCAAAAGCTGCCTGAAGATGAGTACCAGAAATTGCTCAGTTTACTCGAATGATAAAACAACGTTGTTGCGTCAGACGACTTTCGTGTGACCTTCATACGACTTCTGTGCGACCTTATTTTTTCAAAAATTAGTCTATGTGACTTTCATAAGACCGTCATGTGACTTCTGTAAGACCCTCGTGTGCTATGATAGCAAGGTAAGTCAAAGCCTTGTTGTATGGCTGCGAGGGCTTTATTTTTTGTCCTTTTTTAGCCGGATAAACCGCTTTTGATCTGTAACGAAGAAAAATACATCGAAAGCCTGAGATGCATTAAAGGCTGAGGATACTCATATTGCTTTCCATCCTCGGATGGAAAACAGTGTTTGTACCCTTTTCTTTAATGCGTCTCTTTTTTGCGCCCAAAGAAAAGCCAGTGCCCTGTCCAGCAGTGAAGTGTCCTCATCCTCCGCATCCAGCGGAAAGGACACTTCATGTTTCTTTTTGCCCTCTTTTCGTGGCTGGAACTGGCCGCAAAGTATCCCTAGAATCTCCAAATTTTCGACTTTTTACGCTTTATCGAAAATTTGGAGGTTTAACATGGGGTTTAACAATGGTTTTGAGCATGTACGTCTGGAAAACAAGTGGAAGAAACTGCGTATCCAGTACCGGGAAGCAGGAATGTCAGAGGAAGCAATTCAAGAAATGTACAACTTTGATGTTCAAGTTGTCAACTCCGAACAGCGGTACTATCGACATTCAAAAGACCTCGCCTTTAATGATGCAGACACGGAGGACACCCATAGTAACGACCGCTATGAAGAAGCTATTTTGATGGCCGACACATACAGGGAGACCAAAAGTCGTTTTACATGGATTGGCGAAATTGAAGATGAACGCTTGCTCTCTGCCCTTGAGAAATTGAAAGAGGAGGATTTGAAAATTCTGACCTTATATGCCTATGACGGCTACACTGTTACTGAAATTTCTAAAGTCTTACGCTGCTCTCAGCCTACAATTAGCATCAAAATCAAACGGATTACTAAATTTTTGAAAAACTTTAAATTTGATGCTATGGATTAAGCTTTCTCGTGAGCTAGTAAGTGAGGGGACAATTTTCCAGACGGCTCCCGCCGCTGGTGATATGCCCACACTCACGGACCTTGAAAGCTGAATAGTTCAATCGTCTGGTACTTGATAATGAGACTTCTGTTCAACGCAGCCCGGTCAGAGTTAGGCGGGGTGGCTGAGATGCCAATGGAGCGGTGCAAATCCGCCGCCGGATGATTCCCCACTCTCAGGGAGCCGAGGGCGAATATGAGAGACCTAAACATATTTTATCAGGAGCAGCCGGATGCTGTTTTCGGTCTTCGGCTGTTCCTGTTCTTTACATAACTACCCGCCCATTTTAATAACACATAGGAGGTAAGCCTATGGATGAACTGAATCCTACCATCAAAGAGCGTCAGATCTACCATGAGATGAAGCTGACTCCTGCGATGGTCAAGTCCATCCGCACCCTCTGCGGTGTCTGCCTCCGGCACTACGTTGAAACCAAGGCGTTCAAGATCGCCATTGTGCCGAACAAGGACAGATGCATGGAAACCTGCACGGTCTGCCAGACCCGGCGTGGCTACGACTACGTTGTCATGCCGCGCTGAATCCGGTTTTCATTCGCCCGCAGGGATGCGATAGAATCTCTAAAATCAATTACCACCATGAATTGAGCAAAGCCCACTGCCGAAAATGCAGTGGGCTTTTGCATATCAGAATGGAGGTTCGCATTTGGAATCGAATTGGAAGTTCCAACGCGGAGACATCTATTTTATAAAACTGGAGGCAGGCGTTGGCTCCGAACAAAACGGTGCCCGTCCAGTAGTCATTCTTCAAAATGATGTCGGCAACATCTACTCTCCGACTTTGATTGTCGCGGCTTTGACAAGTAAGACAGATAAGAAAGTAACGCAGGCAACCCATTGTCAGGTAGAAGAAGATGGCCTGAAGCCGTCCATTGTTCAGGCAGAACAGATTTTTACCATCGACAAGAGCCGTGTCCTGAAGTTTATTGGACACCTCTCCCCGGAGAATATGCGCCGTGTCGATGATGCTGTAAAGATCAGTCTTGCCCTGAACCCGATGGGCAGTATTCAAAAGCTCAAACCGATCATCCGCTCTCAGGCGGCTTATGCGCCTCCTGAAACGGTGGATGGAAAACCACCTATCTATCCCTACACACCCATCAAATCGTCCTTTGAGGACGCTGGGAGCGTAGAGGAGATGATGATGTATACCGAACTGCAATCCGCTGTTCATGCCATGATTCAGCGGCTCGAATACAGCTTTACCTTCAATCCCACCTTGCTCACCATCCCGAAGCGTAAGCAGCAGGTCACTGAGATTCTGGAAGAAGCTGAAAAATACATCTGGCGAATCAAGGAGGAAATGAGATGCGCCTGAAAAACACTGCGGATAACTTCTCCGCTTCCTTTCATATCACACCGCCGTACCAGATGATGGTCATTCACAGCAGCAGGCTGATCTACCCTCGTGAGCTGTACCAGCGGGGCATCCAGCGCAAGCGCGTTGAGCTGATTGCCAAAGACTTCAACGAATATACGGCGAACGAGCCGAAGATCAGTTTCCGCAATGGTCGGTATTATGTGACGGACGGCCAGCACACCATTGAAGCGCGTATCCTGCGCAACGGCGGCAAGGACCTCCCGATTCTGTGCAAGGTTTACACTGGCCTGACGATGCAGCAGGAAGCCCTGTTCTTCGCAGAGCAGAACGGTCACGCTGCACCGCTGACAGCGGGCATCAAGCTCCGTGCCAAGGTGGTGGGCGAGGATGCGCCCTCCGTTGCATTTCTCGCAGCCACCAACCGGGTGGGTCTGGACTTCAACTATGACAGCTTACAGTTGAGCGATTACCGCATCAGCTGCGTGGGCACTGCGCTCAAGCTGTACAACCAGATGGGCGAGAAAATCTACTGTGAGGCCCTGCGGCTGATCGTGGCCGCATGGGAGGGCAAACCTGATTCGTTCCGGGCATCTGTCCTGCGGGGTATGATGCACTTTGTGGAACTGTATCACGGTGAGTTCAGCGAAGAACGGCTGATCCGCGCGCTGCGTAGCATTCACCCCATGGAGATTTATCGCAGCGGCATGGACAATCCTGCCAAACTGCCCGGATGGAAGAAATACGTTTTTCCCATCTATATGGCCTACAACGGCAAGTGCCGCAAGGATGCCCTGCCGATGAAATTCTGATAAATCAAAGGAAAGGGCACTACAATGATCGACAAGTTTTCTCAGGTCGCAGAAAATCTTCCTGCGGCTGACAGTGATGCTAACCGGCAATATCTGGTAATCAATGGCTATCCTGTTGTTTTCAGTTTTTCCAAAGAACCCAACCCGGAAGCATTTGAGCGCATTCGGAACATCCTGCTTGCCACCAGCTATACGAAGAAGGTAGGTTGACATCATGGACGAATGCAGAACCAAACGCTATACTGAGTGCGGTAACGGGCGGTGCTACAAGCCGAACCATTGCCGGACGTTCTTTGACAACGGAATAAAGTCTGTCCCCACTTTTGTTATGAAAGTGAGGAATTTGTAATGACAGAAAACAACAACCGCGTCTGTTGCTTGTACCGCGTTTCCACCGATAAGCAGGTGGATTTCAATTCCAACCATGAAGCTGACCTGCCCATGCAGCGAAAGGCTTGCCACAAATTCGCTGAGTCGAAGGGCTGGGTCATCGTCCACGAAGAACAGGAAGAGGGCGTATCGGGCCACAAAGTCCGCGCCGCCGCCCGCGACAAGCTCCAGATCATCAAGGACTATGCCCGAAGGGGCAAGTTCGATATCCTGCTGGTATTCATGTTCGACCGTATCGGTCGTATCGCAGATGAAACGCCCTTTGTTGTGGAATGGTTTGTACGGAACGGCATCCGGGTATGGAGTACCCAAGAGGGTGAGCAGCGTTTCGACAACCACACTGACAAACTGCTGAACTACATCCGCTTCTGGCAGGCAGACGGCGAGAGCGAAAAGACTTCCGTCCGTACCCGCACCAGTCTGCGCCAGCTTGTGGAAGAAGGTCACTTCAAGGGCGGAAATGCACCTTATGGCTATGACCTTGTACGGAGTGGACGTATCAACAAGCGCAAACACGAACTGTACGAACTGCACATCAACGAACAGGAAGCTGCCGTGGTGCGGATCGTCTTTGACAAGTATGTGTATGAGGGCTATGGTCCGCAGCACATCGCCACCTATCTGAACAATTCTGGCTATCGTGCAAGGTCTGGAAAGTGCTGGCACCCGTCAAGTATTCGGGGGATAGTACAAAACCTGACCTACACCGGCGTTCTCCGTTGTGGGGATGCACGGTCAGAATTGATGCCCGATTTGCAGATTGTCCCGCAGGAACAGTTTGAAAACGCACAGCGCATCCGGGATAACCGATCTGTACGAGCCGCTGCAGATGCCGAGAATCGCATTCCTTTGAATATCCATGGAAAGTCACTGCTTTCCGGCAACGCTTACTGCGGACACTGCGGTGCAAAGCTGGAACTGACCAGCAGCCGGAAATGGCGCAAGCTGGCTGATGGTTCGTTAGACGATACGCTGCGTATTCGCTATACCTGTTACGGAAAGCTCCGCAAGCAGACCAACTGCACCGGGCAGACGGGATATACCGTCCACATTCTGGATGAGATCATTGATAAAGCAGTGCGCCAGATCTTTTCCAAAATGAGAGGTATCCCTAAAGAGCAGATCGTTACAAAACGCTACGAAAAAGAAGCTACGGAGCGCAAAAACCATCTGCAAGACCTGCAAGCACAACGAGACAAGGCGGAGAAAGACTTGCTTTCTCTGAAAGCTGAAATTTTAGCCTGCATCAAAGGCGAAAGTGTGTTGCCGAGAGAAACCCTTGCCGAAATGATCACAGAGCAAGAAGAGAAACTCACAGAACTGGAAAACCTTTGTGAATCCGCCAGTGAGGAACTGGAGAAAACGGCAGAGCTGATGGGTAAAGTGTCGAGGCTGTATGATGAGCTGATCTCCTATGCAGACCTGTACGACAGCGCCAACTTTGAAGCGAAGAAGATGATCGTCAATCAGCTCATTCGCAGGGTAGACGTTTGCCGTGGGTATCAGATCAACATCTCGTTCAATTTCGACCTCACTCCGTACATTGAGGGGGAGTGATACGTCCGCCTGCAAAACAGTCGAGCATCGAACAACCATTTTCAAAAACAACGAAACAGCAAGAATTGGGGGCTGCCGTCCATGCGCCTGCAAAATCAGGCATTTGGCTGATTCTCGATGCAACCTCTAAGAAAGCAAAAAGAAAAGCACCGTACTTCCAACGAAGCACAGTGCTTTTTTGGTGGAGAATAGCGGGATCGAACCGCTGACCTCTTGCATGCCATGCAAGCGCTCTCCCAGCTGAGCTAATCCCCCATGAAATCCAAGAAGCGAACCTCTTGGATGGAGTTTTTTGATGGGAATTTGATTGTCGCAGGACTATCTGACTGGGGGTGTGTTTTGATACCAACTGGGCTCCCAGCTGAGCTAATCCCCCATAGCTGGTATGCCGTCCCTGACGACGTGTGTTATTATACCAGCTGAAAGGAGAGTTGTCAATAACTTTTTTTATTTTTTGTGAGCGACACTGCGGCTGGTGCTGCGTTTGTAGTAGAACAAGTACTGCTGTACGATGCCAGCCTGCTGATCATAGGAAGGAAAAGGATCGCGGCCGCCGAATTCCTCATCAATGAGTCGCTGTATCCAGACATCAATGGGAGCCATCGCGGTACGGCCATAGCCAAAGAGGCAGACGCAGTTTGCTACCTTTTTGCCGACGCCGTCCAGCTCGAGGAGGCGGGAAAAGAGCGCGTCGTCGGGCAGCGCTGCCAGAGCACCGAGGTCGAGTGTGCCGCTGGAAGCCTGTGCGGCAGCGTTCTGGATGTAACGGGTGCGGTAGCCCAGACCACAGCCCATCAGCTGCGTCTCAGAGAGGCCGCAGAGCTGCTGCGGGGTAGGAAAGAGGAAAACTTCATCGCCTCCGGCACTGAGCGGTTCGCCGCAGCACCGGGCAAGGTGTTCCACGGCGGTGCGGATGGCCGGAATGCTCTTGCGCTGAGAGATGAGAAAGGTGATGAGCATTTCCCATGGGTCCTGATGCAGGATTCGGATGCCCTGCCCGAAATCGAGCGATTTGTCCAGATAGCTGCTCTGTCCCGCCAAGCTGCACCGCAGCGCGGCATAGTTCCGGCCCAAATCAAAGTAGTCGGCCCAGTACTCCCGATCTGAGCCATACCATGCGGCGTCGTATTGACCATCGCCCAGCGGAGTCAGATAAAGAAGTGCGCTGCCGGAAAGAAAACGGTAGCGCCCGTCGGACAACTTCTGCGGCCGGAAGCACTGGCCGCTTTCGATGATCTTGTCGAGGTCAAAGTCGTCCTGGATGGCGACGAGTTGATGGGTGAGGGAAACTGTATGCATGGAAAACTCCTTTTTGAAAAAATTGTGGCGATGCCCGATTCGCGGTGGAAACTGATTTCTATCCGTACCCTCCGCGGGGAGGGTGACCTTGATACTGAAAAGACCGGCGTGGTTGTGACAATTTTTATCTACGCCCTCGGTGAAGAGGACGACCGCGTATTGATGTAGTCGTGCCGGATCCGGCTGATATTTCTATCCACGCCCTCCGCGAGGAGGGCGACCGTTAAGATCACTCCGACTATCGATATGATGATCATTTCTATCCACGCCCTCCGCGAGGAGGGCGACCGGGCTGTACCGGCATGGTCAGAACCGTGCTATCAATTTCTATCCACGCCCTCCGCGAGGAGGGCGACGAGTGCCAAAGGCCGGACGCCTATTTTACAAACTATTTCTATCCACGCCCTCCGCGAGGAGGGCGACGAGGACGCGGAGGGGCGCTGCTATGACTGGTACATTTCTATCCACGCCCTCCGCGAGGAGGGCGACGGCCAGCAGTTCGAGCAGTGGCAGCAGCTGGATATTTCTATCCACGCCCTCCGCGAAGAGGGCGACCTGAAATTGACAGCTATCTGGAAGAGACCAAACTGATTTCTATCCACGCCCTCCGCGAGGAGGGCGACACCAGGCCAGAGCGGAGCTGAAACGGCGCGAAAAGATTTCTATCCACGCCCTCCGCGAGGAGGGCGACAAGACGGCAGTTGGAGCAGTCACAGCGAGGCATGATTTCTATCCACGCCCTCCGCGAGGAGGGCGACGGTTTTGGCCGACTACACCGGAAAATCGGTGCAGATTTCTATCCACGCCCTCCGCGAAGAGGGCGACGTGCTGTAATTACCGCTGGAACCCGCCGTGCTGATTTCTATCCACGCCCTCCGCGAGGAGGGCGACAGCAAAAACAGAGACAAAATCTCTATTTTCTTATAAATTATACAACATTCTGCACGAATTTAGAAGAGCTTTGATTTACAACGGGTCAAAGAACTATCCAAATCATGCAAAACGACTCAAAAATCCGGTGCGAAGGTGCCGGAAAAATGCTGAGAACTCGCCCTTCGCACCGGGGCGCAAAACTCAGAACAACAGCAGGCCGTCCTGCTCGAAGGGCGGATGAACGCCGATATGCTCCACCTTGCTCTTATAGTTGTTGCCCAGCTGGTAGAAGCGCAGGCTGTCCAGCGCGGGGTCGATGAGGGCCGTCAGCTCCGCCTTGAGAACGGCATACTGCGCGGCATCCAGCAGACACTCGAACACGGAGTTCTGCACCCGCTGGCCGTGGTCCACACAGCGCTTGGCGACTTTGCGCAGACGTTTGCGCCCGGCAGGAGTTTCGGTGTTGACGTCGTAGGTGATAAGGACCAGCATACACATCCCTCACTTCCAGAAAAATGGCGGGTAAAGCTCCATATCGCCCCGCAGGGTGCGGGCCAGAAGCAGAGCCTGCACATAAGGCACGAGGCCCCACGGAAGCTTTTCGTTCAGGAACGGGTGGGTGATGGTCTCCTGCTTGCGGGTCTGCCACCCGCCCAGAAAGGCGCGGCGGCCCTCATCGGTGAGAAGGACGGCTCCGTTCTCCTGCTTCTGGAAATGCTTCGGCGTCATGATTTTCTGGTTGATGCAGGAGAGCACAAAACGGTCGGCGTAAACAGTGCGCAGCTCTTCCATGAGGTCGAGGGCGAGGCTCCTGCGCCCGGGCCGGGCGCGGTGGAGAAAGCCGACGTAGGGGTCGAGGCCCACACTCTGAAGAGCCGCTGTGCAGTCGGAGGCCAGAAGCGAATAAGCGAAGGAGAGCAGGGCATTGGTGTTGTCCAGCGGCGGACGGCGGCTTCGGCCTGCGAAAGAAAAATCATTGTGCTGCTGCAGGATGAGCGAATCAAAGCAGTCGAAATACCGCTGTGCCGCCTCGCCCTCCAGGCCGCGAAGCTGGTCGAGGTCGTCGCACTGCTCGATGAGGGGCAGCGCCGCCGCCAGCTGAGCGCTGGTGCGTTTGAGCTGTTCCACCGGCACCCGCTGGGGGTGGTCGCGGGTGGCCCGTTCCAGCACCCAGCGGGCGTTATAGACTTTGCCCAGGATGAAATTGCGCGCATAGAGACAGCTCTCTGCCTCGCTGTCTGCGATGCGGTACTGGGTCTGCCGCAGCAGGACGTTGCCCCGCTCTTCGCCTACAGCCCGGGCCAGAAAGCGGCCCTGCGGGCTGAAAAAGCTCAAATCGACCCCGAGGCGGGCGGATTTGCCCATCAGGGCAGGGCTTGCGCCGGGATAGCGGCAGAAGCAGAAGTGCTGGATGCCCGACAGGGGCAGCCAGTCGTCCGGGCCGGCCATCAGGACAGCCTCTCGCAGGTGACTCCTTCCGGCAGAGTGTCTGCCACCGTGACGGTGTAGTCGCGGTAGCTGCGGGCGGCGTCCACATCGGGCTTGCGCTGGACAGTGACGGAGTCGAAGAGCTTATAGGCCGGGGCATTGCCCAGCTCAGAATCGTGCTTGAACACGATGAGCTCCCGCACGGCCATCTTGCCGCGGGCGGCGCTGTGGTCGTTCTCGAACATATTCAGGATGGCAGTCCACAGAAGTTTCAAATCATCCTCGGAGAAGCCGGTGGTCTTCCGGGCGAGGTTGGCCGAGACATAGCCCTCGGCGCGGTAGAGGGCGTAAGGCACGATGTGCTTGCGGCCCATCTCAGTACCCTTCTTCTCGGCGTCGGCCTCGGTAGTGATGGCCACGCGGGTGATGGTGACTTCCTGCGGGACGATGGGGTCCACCGACCGGGCAAAGCTCAGCTGGACGGGGCCGCGCACCTGACCGCAGTTCAGCGCACCCTTGACGAAGGTGGTCATGACGGCACCGAAGGCGCGGATATCGAAGTAGTTCTCGCACATATAGTTCCGCAGCTTGGCATCGATGTCGGGGTCGGCCTTTTTGGCGGCTTTCAGGTCGGGGTTGATGCCCAGAGTTTTGATGGCCTCGGCGTCGCTGCGGTTGAGGGGAACGCCGTCCTTGATGTAGATACGATAGCCTTTTTCGTCCTCTTTCAGGGTCTCGACATAGTTGCGGATCTTCCGCTTGAGGCAGACATCGGTCACCAGACCGTAGCCCGTCTCGGGGTCGATGCGGGGCATATTGCCTGCGTCGGGGTCGCCGTTGGGGTTGCCGTTCTCGACGTCGAACAGGATGACGAAATCATAGCGGTTCTTGATGGGCTCAGACATGGTTTATTCCTCCTCATTCTTTTTGGCGAAGCGTTTCTGGGTCTGGTGGTAGTAGCCGATCTCAAAGGCACCCTGCTCCGGCAGGCTGAGCCGCGCCGGGAAGCCCGTCTCGGGCAGCTGGGCCATCAGCTCGGTGAGCTGTTTGCTGAAATGCACCTCGTTGGGGGTGGTCATCTTCTGCAGATGCTTCTGAGCCAGCTTGACCAGCGTAGGGAAGGCCGTTGCCGGGGTGGCACAGGCCGAGTTGAAGTACCGGTCTTTGATGGTGGTGTTGATGTCGGGGTTGGCGACGCTCTGGATCGTCTCCAGCACAGAGAAGAGACGCCCCAGAACATAGGGGACATTGCTGCTTTCGTTCAGGCTCACGGTAAATACCTCCTTGTTGAACTCGGTGGGGTAGTTGCGGAGATAGTAGGCTTTCAGGATGGCGGCGCGGCCCCGGGTGACTTCCCGTTCGGCCCGGATGCGCAGAGTCACGCCGTTGAGCAGAGTGGCGGGGTACAGCCCGCCGGTGAGGATGGCCCGGAGCAGATCGCCCACCAGCTGAGGCGATGGATTTTTGTCCCGGGATCTCTGGTTGACCGTCTCCTGCGCCAGCGCCCAGACCGACAGGTTTTCCCGCTTGTCGAAGGCGGGGCGGGTGATGCCGAGCCGGTTGGCGTGGTCCTGCAGATTTTTGGCAAACTGTCCGAAGCTGCTGTGCAGGAAGAACCGGACGGAGAGCCGGGCCGCGTTGGGCGAGATGCCCAGAACATAGAAGTTCTGGTTCGGGTCCAGCTTGTCATCGAGGAAGGAGACGGGGCGTCCCTGAGAAAGGGCTTTCAGTGCGGCGGCAAGGTCGCTTTCCGAGACGCCGCGCGCCTCGGCACCGCCGCAGAAAAACATCAGCATGGCGTTTGAGTAGGCGGGGGCGGCGTTTTCGGCCCAGCAGACGATGGTGGTGTCGCCGATGCGCTGGCAGCAGTTCCGGTCAGCCAGCAGCAGATTGAGGGCCGTGGTGTAGGCGAAAGCCGCGTACTCGCTGACGGGGGCGTTGGCACCCTGCTCATGGCCATAGGAGCAGAAAGCGGGCGCGTTGAAGGAGACCAGCGCCGCACCGGCGGCCTGTGCGCCCATCACACCTTTGATGGCGGGGTGGATGCGGGCGATGCCGGCCTCTTTGCCGGTGATGAGGCAGCGGGCCGTCTCGGCGTCTGCATCGGAGGTATCAAAGGCGGACTGCCAGGCGTCCCGGATGGCGTCATCTGTGGTGGCCAGCCAGTGGGCGCCGTCGGGGGATTCGTAGCCGAACACAAGGTTCGCGTTGTTGTTCAGGTCGGCCCACTGCGCTGCCAGCAGCGGGTGGGTGGGGGCTGTATCCGGCTTCCAGCTGTCAAAAAAGGCGAGGATGGCTTTGGCGGCAGGGGAGTCCACGCCGTCGAGCACCTTGTGGTGGAGGGCGGCACAGGCTTCGAAGCACTGGCGGGAGCGCTCGGGCTTGCCCTTTTCGTCTGCACCCAGCAGATAGGACGTATTGTCGCACAAAAAATTCGCGGCGACGCCGGCGGCGCGCTTGACCCGGTGGGGGACAGGGAGCTCACGGGGGGCGATGACGGTCTTTTTGCCCTTGGGGCCTTCCTGCCGCAGGTCGTTGAGGGCGAGGAGCTGGCCGTCGGGGCCGAGGCGCAGTTCATAGCTGACCTTGAAGCGGCTGTCCCAGCCGGGGGCCTCCACTCTGCCCTGGGCCAGAAGCTGCTCATAATAGGCGGTGAGTGCTTGGAGTATCATGTAAACACCTCCACGTCCCGGCATTCCATCACGCCGTCCACCAGCTTTGCGCGGAAGAACTGGCTGTGGATGTTGGCCGAATCAGAGTAATCGAGGCTGTGGAGCATGAAGCCGAGGTCCTGCGTGACCTTCAGCGCCGGAATGCTGCCGCCCGGCCACTCCCGGAAATTGGCCGGGAACTCCCGGCACCCGAAACAGGGCTGGTGATAGCACTGACCTTTGCGCAGGCGTCGGTGCAGGATGTCCTGAAACTTGCCGGGATTGTCGCTGGGGGAGGCCTTGTCCGTCAAATCGAAGTGGCACTCGATGACGTAGTGGACGTCCTGCAGGACCATCGCGGCCCGCTGCTGGATGTCCTCCGAGGTGTAGAGCACCGGCGGCGTGCCGCCTTTGGCCGCACTGAGGGCGGCGGAGGACAGCAGGGTGGACTTGACCTCGTTGCGCCGGATGTTGGTGAACCGGATGGGCCGCTGGGTGTATTCCTCGGTGGACGCTTCGTCCTCGGGGGCGAGGCCGAAGGGCTTGAGCAGATAGATGGCATCGATGGTGTAGCGCAGCCCGGGGTGCCAGTAGATGGCTTCCACAAGGCCCCGCGCAGCGGATGGAGTGATCATGTCGTAGCTCACACGCTCGGTCTTCATTTCCGGACGAGTGAAACAGGCATAGTCGCCCCATACCTCAATGAGCATGGACATCAGCACCGCCTCCTTTCCGGGTGAAGTTGAATTTTCAGACTAAGATGAGTGTTAGCCATTGCAACCACCTCTTTCTTTTAGAAGTAAAGGCCGATGCCGGTCTCCACATCCATGGCAAGGCCGGTCTTTTCACTGTAGCAGCCGGTGTCAGTGAGGATGGCCGAGCCATCGGGCCGCAGTTCCAGCGCCCCGGCGGCGTCGAGCTTGTCGAACTGGTCCTTATAGCAGGAGACGCTGTAAACGCCCAGCTTCCGCAGCAGCGTCCGGGTAACATGACCGCTGCGCAGCTGCTCACAGAGGGCCGCGCCCTCGCCGACGGGCAGATAGACCGTGCGGGCAGTGTTCTCGATGAGGCGGAATTCCTCCGCCACCTGTGCAAAGGGGAGCTGGCAGCCCCGGATGCCCCGGAGAAAGGCATCCAGAATGCCGTGCTTGTCCACGGCGTCGGGGCCGCGCAGTTCGGAGAGCTCGTTGAAGTAGAGCTGAATGGCCCGGGGCGTGTCCAGTGTGTCCTGATGCCGGGCGGTGTAGTCCAGCGCGCTGACGTTCTGCCTGAGCATCTGGGGCGTGGAACACTCGTCCAGCCGGAACCGGTAGACGATGCTTTCCTCTGCGCCCCGCCGCCCCTCGCGGTTGCAGCGCCCGGCAGTCTGTAAGAGCGAGTCAAGACCGCACTGCTCCCGGTAAGCGACGGGAAAATCCACGTCCACGCCCGCCTCGATGAGAGAGGTGGACACCACCCGGCAGGGCAGACCCTCTTTCAGCCGCTGGCGGATGTCGTCCAGCTGACGGCGGCGGTCGGCGGCGCAGAGCAGGGTGGTCAGGCAGTAGCTGCCCTCGGCGGGCAGAGCAGCGTAGAGCTGCTGGGCCGTCTTGCGGCGGTTGACCACGCAGAGCACCTGCGGGTGCCGGGCCAGCCGGGCGGCGAACTCCTCCTGCGGCAGGGTGCCGAGGTCTTGCAGGGTGGTGCGCCGGAGCACTTCGTAGAGGCGGGCCGCGTCGGGCGTGATCTCCTGCGGGTGCTGTTCCGGCGCAAAGCGCCGGAACAGCGGCTCAAGGGCAGGCTGGGTGGCCGTGCAGAGGACGGCCGTGGAGTGGTAATGCTGGATGAGCTGGGCGATGGCGCTGACGCAGGGGGCAAGGTAGTCGCCCGGGAGGGTCTGCGCCTCGTCGAAGAGGATGACGCTGTCGGCGATGTTGTGGAGCTTGCGGCAGCGGCTGCTGCGGTTGGCGTAGAGCGACTCGAAGAACTGCACCGCCGTCGTCACCACGACGGGGGCGTCCCAGTTTTCACTGGCCAGCATCTGACGGTACTGGGCGGGGGTCAGGTCGTCCTGCTCAACAGTCTTGTACTCGGCGTTGGAGAAGTCGGCCAGAACATTTTCTGCGCCCAGCAGACCCGAGAAGACGGCGGCGGTCTGGTCGATGATGGACATATAAGGGATGACGTAGATGACCCGCTTCATCTTCTGGGCGGCGGCGTGCTCCAGTGCAAAGGCGAGGGAGGTGAAGGTCTTGCCGCCGCCGGTGGGTACGGTGAGGGTGTAGAGCCCCTGTGGGCCGTGCGCGCCTTTCTCGAGGCAGGCGCGGAGGACGGTGTTGCGCTGGACGCTGACGGGCGAGGGCGACTCGACCCTGAGATAACGCTGCGCCTGTGCCGAGACGATGTCCCGCAGCGCGGCGATGTCCGTGCCGCTGCCCCGGGGTGCGGCCTTGCCGTCCATGAAGGTCTCGGTGTCGATGAAGTCGGCGTCCACGAGGCAGGAGTAGAGCATCCGGGTAAAGAATGCGAGGCTCAGCGGGTCGGCACAGGCCCACGCGTGCGGCGTCGAGGCGGGGAGCGTTACTTCCCGCCAGCCGTCGTAGGGGGCTGCCGGCTTCTTGCTCCGGCCAAACAGGGTGGCGTCGCCCGGGTCATCGGCGGGGCTCCCACCGTCGGGCAGGCCGCTGTGGTGTCCCGCAATGGCAAAGCTGGCCTGAGGATGCCCCCGCCGCAGGGCCTCCTGTGCCCCGGCGGTGGAGTGGTCCACCTTGGGGCCGCCTTTAAGCCGCAGCTGGAAGGCGTCGCTGTACTTCCCGACGTCGTGGAGCCACGCGGCAAATTCGGCCTCGCTCTGCGCCCCGAAGGGGGCTGCGAAGGAACCGGCCAGTCTGGCAGTGCCGGCGAGATGGTCGTAGACGGTCTGGGTGCGGGTGCCATCCTCGCTGATGTGGGCAAGACGTGTGGAGCGCTCCATCAAATGACCTCCTGACTCTGATTTGCAATAAGGATACGCTTTTCAAAAAGCGGCTGTCAACAAAACGCGCTTTTCGACAAAAAATTCTGGGACGTTGCACAAAAAGCAGGCGGAAAAATCTGCAATGTGCCAAAGACGAAAGAAACGAGTAGGTTCTTGTTTTTATGATAATGCAAATTCTGTCCAATAAACTGGACTTTTAATGATTTTTCAGGCAAAAATGAAAAGAAAGCTGCGTTTGCTGTACTGCGGGAGGAAGACCGCCCGTCGGCAGAGAAAAAATGAAGATGTTGTGTACAACAACGCCGCATTAAGATGGAATTAAGGCAGAGTTAAGAGAACTGAAAGAAAAGTGCTGAGTTATTCCATCTGGGAATGGACTTTCAGGAAAATCAAGGCGAATATCCCCCTTTTCATTTGCTGAAATCTGTTGTATTATGAATAACAGACATGGAATCTGAGCAAAATGCGCCTGGATGAAGCGCAAACAGGAATGATAAAATAAAGGGCAATAGGGGGAGAGCTACGATGGACGAAAAAGATTACGAGCTGCTGCGCGCACTGGACGAGACGCGCAACATCACCCACGCAGCGGACAAACTGTACATGACCCAGTCGGCACTGTCCAAACGCATCAAGGCGCTGGAACAGGAGCTGGGGGTGGAGATCGTCCTGCGCTCGCGGCAGGGCATCCGCTTCACGCCGGCCGGTGAACAGGTGCTGCTCCACAGCGCCGCCGCCGCCCGCGAGATGGAAAAGATGCGCCGCCAGCTGGCCTCCATCCAGGGCGAGGCCTGCGGCACCCTGCGGGCCGGCATCTCGGTGAACTTCTCCTACTACCGTCTGCCCGAGGTGCTGACCGAATACCACAAAGCCTACCCGAAGGTACGCCTCGACATCGCTACCGGCCACAGCCGGAACATCTACCAGCAGATGCTGGATTCCTCGCTGGACGTGGCAGTGCTGCGGGGCGAGTATCCGTGGGACGGCACCCAGTTCCTGCTCTCGCAGGAGAATATCTGCCTGATCTGCAGCGAGGAGAACAAGGACAGACCCATCTCCGATTACCTTTATATCGACCACAGCAGCGACGCCACCATCAGCGCCCAGATGGCCCGCTGGCGCTACGAGAACGGCGTGACCAACGATGCGGGCAATTTTGTGGTGGATAACATCATGGTCTGCCGCGAGATGGTGGAGCGGGGCCTCGGCTGGGCGCTGATGCCGGAAGTGGCGCTGGATGACTTCAAGGGCTATGTCAAGCCCTGCACCTTCGAGAACGGTGAGCCCTTCGTCCGGCGCACCTATATTTTCTGCCAGAGAGACGCAGCCGCCCTGCCGCAGGTGCAGCTCTTTATGGACATGCTCAAAAAGCACCGCTGAGAGGAGAAAAACATGGAAACGACTGTTTCGCTGGTCCAGATGCTGGATGCACGGGAGCGCCGGGTGCAGCACCAGCAGGAGCTGCTGGCCCGGTACCACAAGCCTCTCATCTGCTTTACCATGAATATCTGCGGCCCGGTAAAGGATTCGCCCCTCATCCGGCGGGGCTTTGGGCGGGGGCGTCAGCTGCTGCGCCAGCAGTTTTTGCGGGCAAAGCTGACGCCGCTGCATCAGGACACCGTCCGGGAAGTGACCGGCTGTGAGGCGTTCTATGTGCTGGACGCCGACCCGCTGACCATCAAGAAATTCACCACCGACATCGAGGACGCCACCCCGCTGGGGCGGCTGTTCGACATGGACGTCATCCGCCCGGACGGCCTCAAAGTGGACAGAGAAGAGCTAAACCTCGAAGGCCGCCGCTGTCTCATCTGCGGCGGGCCTGCTAAGGTGTGCAGCAGCCGCCGCATCCATACCGTGGCCGAACTGCAGGAAAAGACGACGGAGATCCTGACCGAGGCCCGGGACGCGCAGGACATCGCCGACGCGGCCCGTCTGGCCGTCCGCGCCCTGCTCTACGAAGTGACCACCACCCCGAAGCCCGGCCTTGTGGACCGGCGCAACAGCGGAAGCCACAGGGACATGGATGTGTTCACCTTCATGGACAGCGCCGCGGCGCTCTACCCCTATTTTGAAGCCTGCGCCCGGACGGGCCGCGAGACGGCGGAACAGCCCGCGCCCGAGACCTTCGCGGCCCTGCGGCCTCTGGGCTGTGAGGCCGAGGGCGAGATGCTGGACGCCACCGGCGGCGTCAACACCCACAAGGGCGCGGTCTTTTCGGTGGGCATCGTCTGCGCGGCGCTGGGACGCCTCGACCGCTCCCTCTGGGCCGACGCTGCCCGGGTGCTGGCGGAAGTATCCGCCATGACGGCGGGCCTGACCGAGAAGGACTTTGCAGGCGTCACCGCCGAGAACGCCGCCACCGTGGGCCAGAAGCTTTATATCCGGTACGGCATCACCGGTGTGCGGGGGCAGGTGGAAGCCGGACTTCCCGCAGTGCTGAATGTCGGTCTGCCGGTGCTGGAAGCCGGCCTTGCCAAGGGTTACGACTTCGACCGCGTCGGTGGCGGCGCACTGCTGGCCATCCTGGCCAACAGCACCGATACCAACATCATTGCCCGCTCGAGCCGGGAGCGTCAGCTGGCCCTCACCGAAGAGCTGAAAGCCCTTCTCGCCCAGACACCTTACCCGGACAAAGATGCCCTCGCGGCGCTGGATGACCGGTTCATTGCGGAAAATCTCTCGCCCGGCGGCAGTGCCGACCTGCTGGCGCTGACCTGGTTGCTCCATTTTGTTACTACTGAGGGGAATATCAATGAGTGAATATACCATTTCGCAGGTCTATCCGACCGATAAAACCGTTCTGGCCCAAATCGACACACTGCTGGGTCAGGAGGGCATCCGCCGCGACGGCAATCTGGACTACATCTGCGCCATGTTCGACGAGGAATACAACGTCATCGGCACCGGCAGCTGCTTCGGCAACACCCTGCGGTGCTTCGCCGTCAGCAGCGTCCATCAGGGCGAGGGCCTGCTGAACCAGATCATCACCCACCTCATCGAGGTGCAGTGCGCGCGGGGGAATATGCACCTGTTTCTCTACACCAAGGTGAAAAGCTCCAGGTTTTTCGGCGACCTCGGCTTCTACGAGATCGCCCGGGTGGAGGATACCCTTGTCTTCATGGAGAACCGCCGCGACGGCTTCGGGGCCTATCTGCGCGATCTGGAAAAGACCAGGACCGGGGGCAAAAGTGCGGCCCTCGTCATGAACGCGAACCCTTTTACCCTCGGTCATCAGTATCTTGTGGAAAAAGCCGCTGCCGCCTGCGACACGCTCCACCTGTTCGTGGTCAGTGAGGACGCCAGCCTCGTGCCTTTTGCCGTGCGCAGGAAGCTGGTGGAGGCGGGCGTGGCCCATCTACCCAACGTCGTGCTCCACGACAGCGGCCCCTACATCATCTCGAATGCCACCTTCCCCAGTTACTTCCTGAAGGATGAGGCAGCTGTCATCGACGGCCACGCCCGGCTGGACCTCGCCGTCTTTACGAAAATCGCGGCGGCGCTGAACATCACCGCCCGCTATGTGGGCGAGGAGCCTGCCAGTCAGGTGACGGGGCTTTACAACCAGATCATGTGCGAGCAGCTGCCCAAAGCGGGCATCGAGTGTGTCGTTGTACCCCGCAAGGAAGCAAACGGCAAGGCCATCAGTGCTTCCACCGTCCGCCAGTGCCTGCAGAGCGGCGACTGGGATACCCTCGAGACGCTGCTGCCCAAGACCAGCCTCGACTATTTCCGCAGCCCGGAGGCAGAGCCGGTGCTGGCACGCATCCGCAATGCGGGCAATGTCGTGCATTACTGAGAAAAACTTCCTCTCTCTTTGTGGTCATGACAACAGAAATAGGACGAAGCATCTGTTATAATAAGCCCATCAAGAGAAGGAGAGTGTGGATATGATCCGTAAAATCATTCATATAGACGAAGAAAAATGCAATGGCTGCGGTGCCTGTGTCACTGCCTGCCATGAGGGTGCCATCGGCCTCGTGAACGGCAAGGCCAGGCTCATGCGCGACGACTACTGCGACGGCTTCGGCGACTGCCTGCCCGGCTGCCCCACCGGTGCCATCACCTTCGAGGAGCGGGAGGCCGCTGCCTACGACGAGCAGGCTGTGCTGGAAAACAAGCAGAAAAAGGCTGCTGCCGCTGCCGAAAAGCCCGTCTTCCACGGCTGCCCGGGCAGCGCCATGCGCCAGTTTGACCGCCAGCAGGCCGCACCGGCTGCAGCTCCTGCCGCCGCCCAGCCCTCGCAGCTGGCTCAGTGGCCCTGCCAGATCAAGCTCGTGCCGGTGAATGCACCCTATTTTGACGGTGCCAAGCTGCTCATCGCCGCCGACTGCACCGCTTACGCCTACGCGAACATCCATCAGGAGTTCATGCGCGGCCATGTTACCCTCATCGGCTGCCCCAAGCTGGATGCTGTGGACTACAGCGAGAAGCTGACGGAGATCATCCGCAATAACGACATCAGGAGCGTTACTGTCCTGCGGATGGAGGTGCCTTGCTGCGGAGGTCTTGAACACGCCGCCGTCACTGCCCTCAAGAACAGCGGCAAGTTCATCCCCTGGAATGTCGTCACCTTCTCGGTGGATGGCCGCATCCTCGACCGGTAAAGAAACGCAAACCAAAAAAAGCAGACGCTGCACAAAGCGTCTGCTTTTTTGGTATCATTCAGTTTGTGGTCTGGGCGGCGGACTGTATCATCTTCCAGACAGACTCGACGCTCTGGCGTATCTGAGCCAGCGTGGCGATGTCCTCGTCACTCATCCGGGAAGCCGGGGGAGAGAGCACCGTCTTGGCAGAAGTCACCGTGCCGGTGAGCTGGATGTGGACGTTGTGGTCCGGGATGGTCAGCAGCACATGGATGGGCGTGGTCTTCGAGAAGAGAGCGTCCGTCGAAAAGCCGAGCACGAGGGTCGAGCCGTCGGCTGCGGCGGGGAACTGATAGTAGCGGTAGCCGTCCCGTGCGGCGGAAGGAGAGACCTTTTTCAGCCCCTTGAGCGAGAGGGTGAAGCCGGAAAGCTCCTGCAGCTCGACCTTGTTCGTCTCGACGCCCAGTACGGCGGCAGCCTGCGTCTGGGAGATATAGTCTCCGAGGCTCCACTCGGGCAGAAGAACGCTTGCGAGGGAGAGTTTATCGGTGACAGCCTGACGCAGAACGGTGTAGAGCTGCCCGATGTCGAAAAGCGTCTCTTCCGAGTCGATATAGACCCGGGTAAAGGGAGACGTCTTGACGGAGTCGTCTTCGTTGAGCTGGTAGAAAGAGAGCTGCAGCTTTCCGGGCGCATACTGCCCGCTGACGCTTCCGCTGGAAGCGTTCACCCGCTCGAGGATGTTCAGCAGCGGCGGCTTATCCGGGCTGTTGGGCGCTATCTCATACCGGAAGGTGAAGGATGCACCGGTTTGCAGAGCCGAGATTTTGCTGTGCAGCTGGAAAAAGACCACGCCCACAGCGGCCGCTACGGCCACCAGCACGACCGCTAAAGCAACAAACAGCGGATCGACACGTTTTTTTGGAGATGCCATCTGCAAGACCTCCTGTCATAGACTCTATGATTATAGCATACGAGCAGGCAGACGAAATGTCAAGCCGGAACTTGACGTTATCAGACGGTCAGCGTATACTGTCTGGTACGTCTTATATAAGGTAAAAGGAGGAAGAGATGAAAATAGCGATACTTGGCACCAGCGGCAGCGGAAAATCCACGCTGGCAAAGTGCCTGGGGGAGAGATACGGCCTGCCGGTGCTCCATATGGATACCGTGCATTTCCTGCCCGGCTGGGTGGAGCGGCCATTCGCCGAGGAAGAAACCATTGTCCGGCAGTTTCTCGACGAGAACGCAGGCGGCTGGGTCATCGACGGCAATTATAGCAAGACCTGCTATGCCCGGCGGCTGGAAGAAGCGGATAAAATCATCGTGCTCTGGTTTTCACCGCTGGTCTGCCTCTGGCGGGCGGTACGGCGCTGGCAGCAGAACAAAGGCCGTGTGAGGGAGTCGTCTGCGCCCGGGTGCGAAGAGAAGATAGATGCCGAATTTGTCCGCTGGATCCTCCACGATGGGCGTACAAAGCAAAAGTGGGCGCAGATGGAGAGAATCGGGGAAAAGTACCCGGAGAACTATATATTGATCCGGAACCAGCGGGAGCTGGATGGGTTCTTAAAGGAACTTTGAACTGGTTGTCGCGCCGGTGGCGCGGGGGTAGAGCGCGGTTACGCGAGGTTAAGTTCTCTTTTGCGTGCCAAAAGAGAACCAGAAATGGTTTTCGCGCCGGTGGCGCGGGGGTAGAGCGCGGTTACGCGGGGTTAAGTTCTCTTTTGCGTGCCAAAAGAGAACCAGAAAAGCACCAGCGATTTCGACGCGCTGGATCCACGAG